>Ga0209092_10001905_pt1 | contig 19688 bp, 20 predicted proteins | sample FraStrMetagenome_FD_187446 | JGI IMG/M metagenome (GOLD analysis project Ga0209092, IMG submission 187446) | Marine eukaryotic phytoplankton communities from Arctic Ocean - Fram Strait ARC3M Metagenome (SPAdes) (version 2) | ecosystem: Environmental > Aquatic > Marine > Oceanic | place: Fram...
ATTGCTTCGTGTTCGACTACCGCGTGGCACTGGATCACGACCTCAAGCCTGCCAAGTGGAAGATTGATCCAGAGACAAGTTTCCCAGCGAGGATGAATGAGGAGGACGTCGAGCGTATCGCCGAACGGCGACGCAGTGGCGCGATTTTTAAAAAACCGTATGCGGGGTAGGGGTTGTTGGTCGTTGTTTGTTGTTGGTTGTTGGAGAGTGAGATAGACATTTCTTTCTGTCAGCATCGGACAACAGACAGGACGGAGGTCTGCCGCAGAGGCGTCGCAATGTCTGTTTCACGAAATGCTCTTACTTTCAATACATTACACTTTAGCACTCATCCGACATTGACAGTGGTGGTGGTTTGGCGCGAGTGTTGTTCTTTAGCCGAAACTCTCGGCCCAACTCCTTGTCTCCCTCCCCCCAATAGGCATGCTTCCTGACACTCCCCACTCTGTATTTTCTCCTCGACCCCGTTCGTCGAACCGTGGCTTCACACTGATCGAGCTGTTGATGGTGATCGCCATCATCATGATCCTCGCTGGCATCACCTTCGGGATCTCACGCGGCGTGCAAAACGCTCAGGCCCGCACGAGGGCTAAAGCTGAGTTGGCGGTCATTGCGCAGGCACTGGAAACTTATAAATCCAAGTTTGGAGACTATCCATGGGTTGGGAACCCTGATGTTTCGAGTGACACGAACCGAAGAAACTCATCACATGGATTGATGAAAACGTTGGTTGGCTGGCAGGCTGTTGATGGCACGCAAGACGGTGGAACATCAACAACGCTAGGCAAAGTGTTCAACCATGGGGAGTCGGTGTTAGACGTATCGAAGTTGAACTTGAGTCAGGATTGGCCCACTAGTGCTGTGGAGGCTTCACCCAGTGGCACTACTTATTTTACCGATCCATGGGGGAATGCTTATGTCTACATTTATAAAAACCCCTCAGATAATACAACGTGGGATCGCTTCGGCTATATCCTTTTTTCTATTGGTGCTGATGGTAACGCGAGCAGCGCTGATATCACGGAGGCCACTGGAGTCACCGAGGATCCAGACTTTCGAGAAGCTGACGAAAACATCGATAATATTTACTCAGGCGAATAATGAATAGAACAACACGCAAAACCTCCGCTTTTACACTCATCGAACTTCTGATGGTCATCGCGATCATCGGTATCCTAGCTGGAATCTTGATTCCGACTGTGGGAGCCGTTCGGAAACAGGCGAATATCGCCGCGTCGAAGTCGCAATTGTCCAACTACGTCACGGCGATTCAGCTCTTTAAAGGAGAATATTCGTATTATCCGTTTGTGACAGGTGGTAATGATACCACGGTCGATCTTTCTTCTCAAAGCACTTTATTCATCGAAACTTTATCTGGTCGAAATGCGACTTCAGGTGTTCCTAAAGATGAAGGTGGTAATCGTCGTCGAATCGGTTTTCACAGTTTCTCCGAGTCTGAATTCATGGTGGATGATAGCGACGACGTTGATCAGACTCAATTATCGGATCGCTTTAATAATACTAAGCTTAAGCTTCGTATTGACGGCGATGGCACTGGTTTTATTACTCCCGACGTTAGTGGCAGTGCTGGTCCCGTCGCTCCTACGAACCCGATCCGGTCTAATGTGACTGCATGGGTTGAGGGGTCTGATGACGTTCCGAGCTATGCACTTTGGGACTAATCTTAAAAAACCCACTCATGTTTAACCAAATCAAACGCGCTAGATGCCAAGCCTTCACTCTTATAGAGTTGTTGGTCGTCATTAGTATTATATTAATAGCTTCCTCCATCATATTCATTGGTGGGAACTCAGGCGCAGGAGCGTCACTTAGCTCGTCATTGCGTATTGTCTCTGGCATTGCGCAAGGCGCACGTGGACAGGCGATATTGAAGAATGCTGAGACGCGCCTGATCATTAATAATGACCCCACGGATTTAGAGAAATATCGCCGTTACTTCGGTATCGTTTACTGGGGGGAGGATGTCGATAGTAATGGTAATGTGACGGCAACAGGCTGGAAGGCTGCCACGCAGGGCACGTCGCTACCAGACGGAATCTACTTTGATCCGGTTATTAGCAATCAATTTGGTGCTAATCGTGGTGGTTTGAGTGAGACAATTAGCCTCAATTATCCAAGAGTCTCGGTTGCTGGAAATACCGACCTTCAGTCTGGTGCTGGTTCCACTCCTTACTTCCAATACGCATTTAATAGCAATGGGACTTCCGCGAACCCGAATGAATGGTTGGGCATTCGTGCCGGGAATCTAGATGCGCTTGGGGCGCTTGTTCCATACGACAGCGACAGTGAGAATGGTTTTTTGAAGGCGGCCGTGATTTTTCGACGAGCCGGAACAACTACCCCAGTAACAGACCCTGATGCTGTTCAATAACAATTCGATTATAAAACAATGAGTATATTACACCACCATCATGTTGCATCGCGAAAAGGCTTCAGTCTTATTGAGGTCGTTTTAGCAATCGGTATTTTCTTAGTCACCGTCTTAGCCTTGGTTGGTTTACTCGGGCCAACACTACAGTCTGTCGATGAGGTGGAGAAGACTGACGAAGTCTCATCGATTGTGAACACGATCAATGCGTTCCTGCAAAACTCGCAGGACATCGCACCTGGAGCGTCTAAGTTTGATGCAATTTACACAGCGGTGTCACAGGATTCTGCAACGCTTCTGGTATTTCGTGCGTATGATACCAATGATGTGATTTCTTTGAAAGTGGGTTTTGTTGGTGAAACTGATCAATTAGCGAGGATCTCTGATTCGGATGTGACTAATGGCTCTGAAGTGTTTGCTGCAGGCACTGTTTATCGCGCTGTGCTGACGCCGTCGTCAGTGAATCCAGTTAATGAGCGTGCAGATACAGGAGTTAATTCGTATCCGCGCTATAGAATGATTAATGCAACCCCTGCGACATATCCTGAAGGTTCATTTGCTATGGAAGTTCGTATCTTTGCAGAAGACCCTTCGCTGAGTTTTAATGATGTGAGTGATTTGAACACTCTGAAGGATCAGGAACCGATCTTTACTTATAATACAGCCATCGTTCGTTAATTTCTGCGTATGAATACTTTACATATTAAAATGAAAAACAAAGCGAAACGCGCCTTTACTTTGATCGAGATCATGGTGGCAACTGTCATCATGGTGGTGCTCGTCGGTTTAGTGATTCAGATCACCAGTGAGGTGCTTAAAGTCTGGTCGCGTTCCTCAGGGAAACTGGCGGCGAATGCGGAAGCACGCATTGCGATGGATATGATTACGCAGGATTTGGAGACCGCTGTTTTTAGGAATAATGGGCAACAGTGGTTGCGCGTGGAGGCACCTCTTGCTTCGGGTGGTGATTATACTGGGCAAACTGTAGGCCTGAAGTTGTTTTCGCCCGCATTGGATCGTCCGACTGGTCCCGGAGATATCTGCGCGATTGGCTATCGTTTATCGTATAAGCAATCATATACCAATGGTCCGAATGTATATGCGCTCTATCGGAGAATTGTCGATCCGAAGACAACGTTTGACAATTACATGGGCTCTCCTGGGACTACGAGTAGTCCACAAGAATCATTGACCAGCGCAACTCTCTGGGATGATGGCTTGATTACGGCAGATGAAAATTATTTGGTCAGTAATATCGTTGGATTTAAGGTGCTTGTTTATGAGCTGGATCCCGTAACGGATAAAGCTGTTTTAATTAATGCGAGCGCGACTGGTCAGTTGGATGCTGATTATGCATATGGTGGTGATGCTAATGATACGGGGGTTAGCACCAACCAGTTGCTGTATGCGGACATTATCTTGACAGTTGTTTCCGACGTGGGGCTAGAGATGTTGGATAATATTGATAAACTTCCTGAGGATCCTGATGATGTTGTTGCTTTACACGGTGACACGTTCACGCGACGCGTGAACTTCATGGCGCACCCTTTGTAAGCGAACTACAATCCGATCGGTTCTATTCTTCAAAAAGCGGCGCAAGCCGCTTTTTTTGTTTGATTGTCGATTGCCGGCAGACTGTTGGGTATTGCTATCGGGCAAGGTCCGGCTGCATGCGGACCACAGTGGCATCTGTTCAGCTGCCATGTGGCGACAGCGTAGAACGCCGGAGGCACGGAGGTCGTCCCAGCTGAGTGACTCGACTCTAGCGTCCTCCAACTACCTAGCAGATTTGCGGTCGGTAGCGCGGCAGAAAGTAGGATTCTGGCGAGCTGGCGAGCTCCACTGCGGCAGGGCGACCGTCTATAGGAATTTAATTTTTCGAGCGGCAAAGGCAGCCATGCGGATCAGCAGCATGCCATCGCGCCAGCGGTCGATTTGTGGCTCGCCGTAGGTCCGGCTCTGGTAGCGAATTGGTAGGTCGCGGATCTTGAGGTTGAGTTTGGCGGCGCCGAAGATCAGGTCGAAATCGCCGAAGGGATCGAAGTTACCGAAGTAACTGCGGTTGGCTTCAATCAGCTCGTAGTGCGACTTGCTGAAGACCTTGGTGCCGCACAGGGTGTCTTTAACAGGCATGCTGAGTAACCAGGAGAAGAGCATGCTAAAGAACTTGTTACCACACATGTTTAAGAAGCGCATGGCCTCGTCTTCCATTGGGTAAACCAGGCGCACGCCGTTGACGAATTCACAATGGCCGAGCTGAATAGCTTCGAAGAATTTGGGTAGATCTTCGGGCGGCACGGTGAGGTCGGCATCAAGGATCATGATGATATCGCCGGTGGCTTTTGCATAGCCGAGGCGCATGGCGTCGCCCTTACCTTTACCAGGTTGCTGGTAGGCTTTGATGTCACGCTCGGGATACTTCTCGATGCAGGAATGAATCATGTCCCAAGTGTCGTCTTGAGAATTGCCTTCGACGAAAATGATTTCGGTCGACTGCCCCATGTTAGGGGTGCGCTGGATAGCAGCTTCGATATTGCCCGATTCATTGCGAGCAGGAATGATGACGGTCACGCTGAGGCTGTCGGCTGGCTTAGCTAGCTGCTTGGGTCGCGCGACAAAGAACAAGCTTAGGCACGCGAACGGCAGCAGCGGGGCGATGAATTTATTAATCAGGCTGCCGAGGCCGCAGAGTTCGTGTGGCACGAGGATACGCGTATCGGAGCGCACCATTTCCCAGCCGGAAAGGTCGAGCAGATTACGCAAATCGTCTGAGGACAGCCAGTTTTGCTGTGGGCGTTTGGGTTTGAGGCCGAGTAATGTGCTGAGTCCTAGAATGGGGCGCCACAATGTGTTGTGGATGTTTAGCACTAAGCGCGTTGCAGGTGTGGCCGCGTGGTGACTATTCTCAAGGAGTTGTTGGACGTCGGCAGCCTCATTTAGCGTGTCGGACAGCAACAGATAGTCGTATGTCTGATCAAAGGTTGCCGTCTCGCCGGCTGCGCAGGCGAATTGCGCCTGTGGCAGTTTTTGTTTCGCGACGTTGACTTGCTCCTCGACCAGATCGATGCCGGCGAGCGTACGATTTGGTAGGTGTTGAAGTAGCTCGCCTGAACCGCAGCCGATTTCAAGCACACTGCTGCCCTCGGGGATTAGAAAGCGATAGTAGTTTCCCAAGATGCGGCGATAGGCTTTGCTCCATGCACTTGTAGGGCGTAGCTCGGTATAGTGCGATTTGAGGCGGCTCCATGTGAGCTCGAGGATTTTTGAAGTAGTGGGCATGGTCCATCTGTTAGATCATGAAGTCTCGCGCAGGTCGATTGTGATTTTTGACGACGATAGATCGCGCGGCGGTGCCGCGAGTTTAAAGATGTGGTTGCGTGAAAGTCACGTGGGCTTAATTATATAAACATCATGTCTGTCAAATCACCGATTGTTACAATTACTTTAAATCCTGCGATCGATCAGACGGTTTTCGTCGATCAGTTGGTTCCGGGGTCGGTGCATCGGGTGAGTCAGTCGCGCCGACAAGCGGGCGGTAAAGGAGTGAATGTGGCGACACTGTTGGCACTCGGTGGTGCGGAAGTCGTGGCTTCGGGTTTTTTAGGAGATGCCAACGCCACGATCTTTGAGCAACACTTCAGCGAATATGGTGTGTGCGATGCATTTATTCGTGTCCAAGGCGAAACACGAACGGGTATTAAGATCGTGGATGCGGGGATAAATGAAACGACCGATTTAAATATGGTCGGAGTTGCGCCGACGCTCGAGCAGTGCGCTGCGCTTCGAAGCCTGTTGCTAGAGCTGGCTGAGCCAGGGCGCTGGTTTTTGATTGCGGGGAGTCTGCCTGCCGGAGTGGAGCCTCGATTTGTGACTGAATTAATTCAAGCCTTACGCGGAGCTGGGGCTAAGGTGGCAGTCGATAGTAGTGGCGCTGCGCTGAAGGCGGCGGTGGCGGCGGGAGTCGATTTGATCAAGCCGAATGAGCATGAATTGGCGGAGTTGCTGGGCGTGGAGCTAAAAGATTTTGATTCAATTGTCGCAGCGGCACGGCGATTGTGCAAAGAGCGCATGCCGAATTTAATCGTCTCGATGGGTGGGCAAGGCGCGTTGTTTCTGACGGCTGATGCCGAGCTGTTGGTGTGTGCGCCGAAGCTAAATGTGGTCAGTACGGTGGGTGCTGGAGATGCGCTGCTGGCGGGCTATTTACACGGGCAGCAATTAGGCGAATCACTTGAAGACTGTGCGCGCCGCGCGACGGTGTATGCATGGAGCCGACTGGAGTCGCTGACGCCGACGTTGCCACAGGGCGATGCGTTGAGCGAGCGGCTTGAGCGCGTTCGCGTTGAGGTGACATAGGCATTGCTACGCCATCTTCGGCAGGCCTTCGTCTTGCCTGTGGTCAGGCAAAGAATACAGGCAGGAATGTCTGTTTCACGCGGTGAAGTTCACTATTCACTTCAGAGCCGCGTGGCGCGAAGCTCTTTACGCGGTCACTCGCCGAAGGCGTCACTCCTCACTCGACCGAAGGTCGTTAACGATCCAGTAGTTTGATGAACTCCTCGTTATTCTTGGTCTGCTCAAAGCGGTCGATCATGATCTCTGCGGCGTCTTCGATTTTCTGACCAGCCAGCGCACGGCGCAGGAATTGAGCGCCTTCGAGGTATTTGCCAGACAGGATCAATTCTTCTTTACGTGTGCCCGATGCATTCAGATTAATCGCAGGCCAGAGGCGAAGCTCGGCTGCTTTGCGGTCGAGTACCATTTCCATGTTACCCGTACCTTTGAATTCCTGGAAGATAAGATCATCCATCTTACTGCCAGTTTGTACCAGTGCAGTGGCGATAATGGTGAGACTGCCGCCTTCTTCGCAATTACGCGCAGCGGAGAAAAATTGACGCGGCTTTTCCAGCGCACGGCTGTCGAGGCCACCAGTCATGGTGCGGCCACCTTTGCCGGATGCGGCATTGTAGGCGCGAGCCAGTCGAGTAATGGAGTCGAGTAGCAGCACCACGTCTTTGCCGGCTTCGACTAGATGCTTCGCACGTTCGATCGCAAGCTCGGCGAGGCGGAGGTGGTTGGTGATTTCTTCGTCGTTGGAAGACGCGTAGATTTCGGCATCGACGCTGCGTTTAAAGTCGGTGACTTCTTCGGGGCGCTCGTCGACCAGGAGCACGATGACGTGACATTCGGGATGATTCTCTATGACGCCGTGAGCGATGTCGTGTAAAATAGTGGTCTTACCTGTGCGTGGTGGGGCGACGATCAGTCCACGGGTGCCTTTACCAATCGGGCAAAAAAGATCCATAATGCGCGTGGTGACGCGACCGTCCTTAGCTTCGAGCTTAAGTTGCTCGTCAGGAGCGATGGAGACCATCTGCTGGAAAGTGTAACGACCTTTGCGCTCTTCCATTGTCGCGCCGTCGACTGTGTCGATGTAGTTGACCTTTGGATTGGGGAATCGTTCGTTGCTGATGGCGTTGCCTTCGATGAAATGGCCTTGTTTGAGGCGAAAGCGTTTGATCAGTTCGCGTGTAACGAATGGATCGGTCGGACGAGTCTTGCCGTTGCGGGCAGGGTCGAGGAGCTGCCCAGTCTTATTCGGGAGCATTTCAAGAATGCCGGATACGGCGATTTGATTGTCCTTGGGGGCTTCCTTGGGTGTTGCTTCGTTACTCATGTTAGAGTGCCACGTATGGCGATAGTGTGTCTTGGAGAAAGTGGCGTGCGTGCGCACGTTGCGTTGCGGGGATCGACGGTAAACAATCCGAAGATCAGTGGGAATATTGTTGTTTCAGCTGTTTGGTGGACATCAAGTCCGCTCCAGTGTGAGCTCTCGGCTGCACCTACTGTCTAAACGATATATAAAAGAGTTGAAGGACAAGTTAGCGGCTGTCAAGCGCAGCTTCGCTGTGCAGTGAGGCCGTGCTGCGCACGGGGGGATACCGACCTTCGGTCGAGTGACGCCTGCGGCGAGTGAGAGCACGGCTCTGCCGTGAGTGAAAGTGCCATGCTACGCATTGAGTGAAAGTGAGGAGTGGGGCTCTGCGGACGGCGCGGAGGTCGTCCCTCCCGTGTTCATTTCACACTACCACTCTCACTACATGGCGGAGCCGAGTGCTCACTTTCACTTCGTGCGCAGCGCGCTCACTCGACCGCAGGTCGTCTCGGCTACGCCGACTTAAGGGAAGACGCCGCGCAGCTCGTAAACTTTGTCGATATGCTCGATCGCCGATGCGTAAGAGGCGATGCGCATGTTGCAGTTTAAGCGTTTGGACATCTTTAGGACACGCTCGGCGGAGCGGGTCATTATTTTTTTGAGACGTTCATCGACCAGTTCTTCGTCCCAGGTCTCGGATTGGCGGTTTTGTTTCCATTCAAAATAACTAACAGTCACGCCGCCGGCGTTGCATAGGATGGCGGGCAGCACTTCGACACCTTTTTCGAGCAGGTAGCGCTCGGCGTGTGGTGTGGTGGGAGCGTTGGCACCTTCCACCAGTACCTTGCATTGCATGCGCTTAGCGTGTTCTAGATCGACCATCTGCTCTAGTGCCGCGGGGATAAACAGGTCGACGGGGGTGGAATAGAAGGTTTCGTTGCTGACGGCTGTGGCATCGGCAAATCCGTGCACGCCGCCAGTGGCTTTAACGTGTTGCGCGAGCGCTTCGGCGTCGATGCCGGTTTCGTTAAGAATCGCGCCAGTGTGATCCATCACTGCTTTGAGTGTGGTGCCGCGCTGTTGCAGCAACCGAGCAGTCCATGAGCCGACATTGCCGAAGCCGATTAGGCTGCAGGAGACTTTGTCGAGCTCGATGTTCATGCCGGGCAGCAGGGCATCGAGAACGTAGACGAGGCCTTGACCAGTGGCTTTTTCGCGGCCTGCCGAGCCGCCGAATTCGAGGGGCTTGCCGGTGACAACCCCGCGGGCAGTGACCTTGCTTGAGGACTCAGCAAAGTTTATATAAGTGTCGGCCATCCACGCCATGACTTGAGGGTTGGTGCCGACGTCGGGAGCGGGGATGTCGTAGTCGGGGCCGATATTGTCGCCCAGCGCCGAGGTCAGGCGACGTGTGACGCGCATGAGTTCGTCCTTGCTGACGGCTCGTGGGTCGATGCGCAGCGCGCCTTTGGCACCGCCGAAAGGGAGGCGGGCGAGTGCGCACTTCATGGTCATGAGTAGGGCGAGGGTCTTGACTTCGTCGAGTTTGACCTCGGGGTGGTAGCGAATTCCGCCTTTGTAGGGGCCGAGCACATTGTTGTGTTGCACACGGTAGCCTTTAAATAGTTGCCAGGTGCCGTCGTCCATTTCGACGGGGCAGTGGACCATAATTTCGTTTTTAGGCTGGGTGAGAATTAATTTTAGCCGATGCGGCACGTCCAAAGCATTAGCCGCCTCGAGCACGGAACCAATGGTTTGGAAATAGAGATTGTGCTCGTCGTAAATTTCTTCGAGTTCGTGGAATATTTCTCGGGCGGATTGGCAGGCGGGGGTATCACAAGGTTCCATTCGATGCATGGTAACTGGTTGGGGAGTTCTGACAAGTCTGCTTGATGGATATCTGTGGTATCGATCGTTATTCTGAATTGGCCTTTAATGACTCGGATGTCTTTAATGGGATTGTGCCAACTTGAATTTACGATTAAGTTAAATTGTAGCTTGCATGAGCAAGGGGGAGAATTAGGTTCTCAGCCTTTTGAGGATGCCTACTCACGGACCTCACAATTAGCATGCAAAATACAACCATAGCTTATGATAGTAAGGTCGAGGGTGAAATTATTGTCACTCAGGCGGATGCTGTAATTAACTGGATTCGCAAACACTCGGTTTGGCCGATGCCGATGGGCCTCGCTTGTTGCGCGATTGAATTGATGGCCGCAGGCGGTGCGCGCTTCGATATTTCCCGATTCGGAATGGAAGTGATGCGTTTCTCGCCTCGTCAGGCAGATTGCATGATCGTTGCTGGTACCGTGACTTACAAAATGGCTGAAGTTGTGCGTCGTATTTACGATCAGATGGCTGAGCCGAAATGGGTGGTGGCGATGGGCGCTTGTGCGAGCACAGGCGGGATGTATCGCTCCTATGCGACGCTGCAAGGCGTGGACCAGATTATCCCAGTCGATGTTTATGTTAGTGGTTGCCCTCCGCGTCCGGAGGCATTGCTGGATGCGATGATTAAACTGCAGGACAAGATCGGCACCGAGCGTTCGGTGAAGAACTTGTTCCCTGAAAAGGCTGATTCGAAAGAAGTAGCCGGAGCTACGAAGGAAAGTTAAGCTATGACTACCAGTGATTTGGCTCTTCTCAAGGAGCGCTTCGAAACTCTCACCGAGCGCGAGTCTTCCGACCACGTTGCTTTAAACTGCGCGTCGTCACAGCTGATCGAGCTGTGCACGGCACTACGCGATGACTTTGGCTACGATATGTTGGTTGATGTGACTGGCATCGATTGGGACGCACAGAGCCCGCGTTTTACCGGAATCTACCACTTCCTCTCGACGACCAAGCACGAGTATTTACGTGTGGCAGCGGATTGCACCGATGACATTAATCCGGCACTGCCTTCGCTGACGGGTTTGTATGCTTCGGCAAACTGGCATGAACGTGAAACATACGATTTGATGGGCATTCGCTACGAAGGGCACCCAGATTTGACACGTATTTTGATGTGGGATGCTTATCCATATCACCCGTTGCGCAAGGATTTTCCATTGGCTGGTATCGAAGTGCCACTGCCGGCGGATGATGTGGCTGAAATTACAGGAATGTCTGTAAAGCCTGCGCCAATGGTCGGTGGACCATTTGTTTCTTCAGCTGATGGCCCCATGAGTCAGACTGAGCCACGTGCTCGGGATGAGAGTTGGAGCGAAAAAAAGATCAAACCCTGCGGTAAATAAGAGAATTTTTAAATGGCCACTAGCAAAGAAATTTCAATCGGCGATGCCGGTGCACGCGCAAGCGAGGTCGAGGGCGAGCTGCAAGGCGAGACCATGATGCTCAACGTCGGGCCGTCACACCCGACCACGCACGGAGTGCTGCGCCTGAAAATGGAGCTCGACGGCGACGTCGTTAAGAAGTGCGAGCCTGTGCTGGGTTACCTGCACCGCGGTGATGAGAAGATCGCCGAGAGCATGACTTACAATCAGTTCATTCCATATACGGATCGCTTGGACTATATCGCGCCGCTTTCGAACAATGTCGCATATGCGATGGCTGTTGAGAAACTTGCAAACCTCGAAGTACCAGAACGCTGCCAGGCAATTCGCTTGCTCTGCTGTGAGTTGGCACGTGTCTCCTCGCACTTGTTGGGAGTTGGTGTTTATGGAATGGATGCAGGCGCATGGACGGTGTTCATGTATACCTTCACTGAGCGTGAAAAACTTTACACACTGTTCGAAGAATTGACCGGCGCACGTTTTACCACCAGCTACACACGTATCGGCGGCGTCGCACGCGACATTCCAGATGGCTGGTTGGGCCGAGTGCTTGAATTCTGTAAGGGCGTGTTGCCCGTGCTCGATCAAGTTGATAAGCTGCTGACTCGTAACCGTATTTTTATGGACCGCACCGTCGGTATCGGCACGATTTCGAAAGAAGACGCGCTCGCTTACGGTCTGACTGGTCCGAATCTCCGCGCCTGTGGCGTGGATCTTGATTTACGCAAGGATAAGCCATACTTGGGCTACGAGAACTACGATTTCGAAGTGCCGATTGGCACCAACGGAGATTGCTACGATCGCTATTTGATGCGTGCGGAGGAGATTCGCCAAAGTGTGGGAATCATCCGTCAGTGCATTGGTAAATTCCCAGAAGGCTCCTACTATGCGGAAGACGCGAAGAAGATCTTTGCTCCGCAGAAGGCTAAAGTGCTCACCAGCATGGAGGAACTAATCCAAAACTTCATGATTGTGACGGAGGGACCACAGATTCCAGCGGGCGAAGTGTATTTCGAAGCCGAAAACCCGAAAGGTGCCCTTGGCTTTTTCATTCACTCAAAGGGTGGCGGTGTGCCCTATCGCATGAAGATTCGCGGCCCGTCATTCTGTAATCTTAGTATTCTCGATAAACTCATTCCAGGCCACTTTCTGACCGACATCACTGTGATCCTCGGCTCGCTCGACTTCGTGATGGGTGAGTGTGATAGATAGAACCAAAAAATAAAATTAGGAATTTCGAATGTTGAGTGATTAACCATCAGCGTCTGACTTCAAACTCCTTTTAACGATGAATTTAAAATCCGAAACAATCGAAAAAATTGATAAGCTGGTGCCGCGCTATCCAACGGTGAAGAGCGCAGCGCTGCCGTTGTGCCACTTGGTGCAAGAGGATCAGGGCTATCTTTCAAACGAGGCAGTGGAGTGGATCGCAGACCGCTTAGATCTAGAGCCAATCAACATTCTTGAGCTAGTCACTTTTTACCCGATGCTTCGCACCGAGCCGACCGGTAAACATCATGTGCGTGTTTGCCGCACACTACCTTGCGCGTTAGCCGGTTCGTATCAGACCTGTGAACGCCTAGAAAAAGAATTAAACTGTAAGGTCGGGCACACCAGCGAAGATGGTTCTGTAACACTTGGTTTTGTCGAGTGCCACGCGGATTGCGGTAAAGGACCAGTCGTGATGATCGGCGAAGACGAATACACCGATGTCGATCTAGACAAGGCATCCGAGCTCGCTGCTAAGATCAAAAACGGCGAAATCTAGTCGCTTCTTTATTCCTAATTTTTAATTTCTAATTGCTTCGCCATTTCCGGCAGACCTCCATCTCAATCACATGCCAACACCACAGGAACATAGGCTTATATTTAAGCACATCGACGAGCCGGGCTACACCAACGACATCGACTGCTACGTAAAGCACGGCGGCTACGAGCAATTAAAGAAGGCGGTCACCATGAAGCCCGAAGATATTTGCGCGGATGTGCTGACATCTGGCGTGCGTGGTCGCGGTGGCGCAGGTTTCCCCGCAGGAATGAAGTGGAAGTTTCTCGACCGTAAGTCGGGCAAGCCGATCTACCTTGTTTGTAATGCGGATGAATCGGAGCCAGGCACTTTCAAGGACCGTCAAATCATCCACCAAGACCCGCATCAGCTGATCGAAGGTATGATGTGCTCCGCTTTCGCGATCCAGGCAAAGCTCGCCTTCATTTATATACGTGGTGAGTTTTTCCAAGGCTACAAGATTCTCGAACGTGCGATCGAAGAGGCCCGCGAAAAGAATTTACTAGGTGATAACATTCTAGGCACCGGATACTCGTGTGACATCATCGTGCACCGTGGTGCCGGCGCGTACATCTGTGGTGAAGAAACTGGCCTGATTGAATCGATCGAAGGCAATCGTGCGAATCCTCGTATTAAGCCTCCGTATTTCCCCGCAGCCCTCGGCCTCTACCAGTGCCCAACCATCGTCAACAACGTGGAAACACTGTGCGATGTGAAGCACATCATCGAGCTCGGTGGTCAAGGCTTCTCTGAAATCGGCACTCCAGGTAATACTGGCACACGAATTTGGTGTGTCTCTGGCCACGTGCAAAAGCCTGGCTACTACGAATTTCCGTGTTCCGCAATCACTCTGGGAGAGCTCATCTATGACGTATGCGGTGGTCTCAAGCCTGGGCGCAAGCTAAAGGCAGTCATTCCTGGTGGTTCTTCGGCGAAGGTATTACGCGCGGATGAACGCTTTACAGGTAAGCTTAAGAACGGCACCGAGTTTGATTGGGGCATCGAAGATATTCCGATGGATTTTGATAGCCTTGGTTTAGTCGGTTCGATGTCGGGTTCCGGTGGTGTGATCGTAATGGATGACTCGACCGACATGGTTGAGGCACTCGCGAATATTAACTATTTTTACGCACACGAAAGTTGCGGTCAGTGCACACCCTGTCGCGAAGGGGTGCCCTGGATGCGTAAGGTGACACAACGTATGGTCGATGGTGAAGCACGCGAAGAAGATGCACAGCTGCTTAAGGATATTGCTGACCAAATTGCTGGCCGCACCATTTGTGCGTTCGGTGAAGCGGCCTCATGGCCGGTGCAGAGCTTTATCGCGAAATTTAATGACGAGTTTGTGGAAAAAGCCCGCACCCAAGCGGCCCTTCGTAGAGAAGGTAAACCCACAGCTGAGAAAACTACTTTGATCTAAGACCATGGAAATTCAAAGCATAGTCGAAAACATCACCATCAATATTGATGGGCAGGAGATTGATGTGCCTAAGGGCATCAACATCATCGAAGCGGTAAAGCTAGCTGGTAAAGGCAAGGAAGTGCCGCATTACTGCTACCACCCAAAACTATCGATCGCGGGTAATTGCCGCATGTGTATGGTTGAAATGGGTATGCCGATGCGTGACCGCGGCACTGGCGAAGCCGTTCTCGATGAGAATGGTGTGCAAAAGATCGGTTGGATGCCAAAGCCGACGATCGCTTGTGCGACCAACGCTTCGCCTGGTATGCACATCCGTACGAATTCTGAAATAGTCAAAGAGTCGCGCAATGGCGTGACTGAATTCTTGTTGATCAATCACCCGCTGGATTGCCCGATTTGCGACCAAGCAGGGGAGTGCCGCTTGCAGGAGTTTTCTGCTGAACACGGTCGTGGTTATAGCCGTTTTATCGAGCAAAAGAATGTAAAACCTAAGCGTACTAAGCTTGGTGCGCGCGTCACTCTTGATGATGAGCGCTGTATCCTGTGCTCTCGTTGCGTGCGCTTCTCTAAGGAAGTCGCAGGCGAAGACGTGCTCGGTTTTGTTGATCGTGGCACTTACTCAACCCTGACTTGCTACCCAGGTAAAGGGCTGGAGCACAACTATTCGCTCAATACGGTTGATATTTGCCCAGTGGGTGCGCTCACCAGCACGGACTTTCGTTTCAAGATGCGTGTTTGGTTTCTCAAGCGTAGCAACAGTATTTGCACCGAGAGTAGCATTGGTGCGAATACCGAAATCTGGAGCCGCGAAGGTAAGATTTACCGTATCACGCCACGGCGTAATGATGCTGTGAATGATACATGGATGACCGACTCAGGTCGTGAACTTTTCAAAGCATCCGAGTCGGATGATCGCCTTATTCATTACACCATCGAAGGAGTGCACAAGACTGACGCTGAAACCGCGCAGGCCACTGCTGATTTGTTGAAAGCTGGCGATGTGGCGTTGATCGGTTCGGCAAATAGTTCGGTCGAAGAGCAATTCTTTTATCGTTTGATAGCAGATCGCTGCGGCGCATCCGTCACCATGGTCGGTCGCACAGGTGAGGGTGATGGTATTTTACTTTCAGAAGACCGCTCTCCGAATCTTCGCGGTGCGCTACTGAATGGTTTGATCAAAACACTTCCAGAAGCAGATCTGTTCACGCTCGCAGGTGCGATCAACTCTGGTGCGGTTAAGACACTCGTCGTCGTGAACGAAGACGTGACGAAGCTTGGACTCTCCTCTGAACTCCTTGCTAAGGTGAAGCTCGTTTACTTCGGCACGCATGCGAATGCAGTGAGCCAAGTGGCAAATATCGTTTGCCCATCGTTGATGGTTTACGAGAAGGATGGTTCGTTTGTGAATCAAAGTTTCCGTCTGCAGAAATTCAAGGCAGCGGTGCCTGGCCCACGTGGTATTCAATCCGACATTAACGTGTTGGGGGAAATCGTGACATCCTTGGGTGATGAAAAGCCAAGCGCGTTAACAATCGACCTAGCATGGCAGCGCATCGCTGAGAAGATAGGCGCCTTTGAAGGACTCAGTTGGCGTGGTATCTCCGACGAGGGCGTCGCGCTTGATCCAGCACCGTTCATTGATTTACCGTTCGTTGAAACCAAGAATTTAAAGTTCGATCCGGTCGCGTTCAAGGAGGCGCAAGCCGCTGCCACTCAAGCTTAAAGCAAATTGCCGGATATGGAATTCTTAACCAATACACTGCCGTTTACATTGCCGATTGTTTTCTCAATCGCGATGATCTCGGTGTTCATGGGACTTTGCAGTTACTCCGTTCTCGCGGAGCGCAAGGTTTCCAGTTGGATTCAAGGCCGCACTGGCCCGAATCGTACACGTCTGCCGTTGCTTGGGCATATTCCGATTCTCGGTAATATCCTGACACGTTTGGGCGTCTTCCAACCCGTCGCGGATGGTTTGAAATTCCTGTTTAAGGAAGAGATCACTCCCGGTCACGTCAAGAAGGGCTATTACTACTTGGCTCCGATTTTGGCCTTGGCGCCAGCACTCACCACAATGGTGGTGTTACCGTTTGGTCGCTATGTTGATCCATCTGGTGTCGTGCAACCTCTAGTACTCGCCAATATCGACGTTGGCATGCTTTTCATCTTAGGTGTTTCTTCACTGGGTGTGTATGGCATCGTCCTCGCTGGTTGGTCCTCCAATAGTAAGTATCCGTTTCTTGGTGCGATCCGTGCATGCGCACAAATGGTCTCTTATGAATTGGCGATGGGGCTTTCGATCCTACCGGTATTCATGTGGGCTTCTGCGCCAGGTACAGATTACGGTCTGTCACTCTTCGGTGTGGTCGAGTCACAAGCAGGACTCTGGTTGGTCATTTGGCAGCCACTGTCTGCATTGATCTTTCTCGTCTCCGTTTTTGCGGAAACCAATCGTCTACCATTCGATATGGCAGAATCGGAAACCGACCTGGTCGGTGGTTTCCATACCGAGTATGGTTGCTTCAAATTCGGACTGTTTTTCGTAGCCGAGTATGCGCATGTCATCATGGGCTCGGCATTGTTCGTGTTGCTGTTCCTCGGGGGCTGGAATTTCCTACCAGGAATGGCAGATCCTTGGGGCGCCAGTCAGTTTGGCGCAGTGCTTTCAGTGCTGTGGTTTATGGCTAAGGTCTTCTTTATGATCTTCTTCTTCATTTGGGTACGCTGGACGCTTCCTCGCTTCCGCTACGACCAAGTGATGGCACTCGGCTGGAAGATTTTGCTACCACTTGCGATCGGTAATTTGATCCTCAATACACTGCTCATCGCGATCTACGATACACTTTAAAACGCAACTAGTATGGCTAAGACAAAAGTTCTAGAGCGTAAACCGCTCACTTTCGCGGAAAAAACATTTATTCCGCAAATCGTTACTGGGTTGAAGACGACTCTGGCAGCGATGTTTGATAAGACGATCACTCTGGAGTATCCGGAGCAGCGTCCCGTCATCCCTGAAAATTATCGTGGCGTGCCCACACTGGTGAAGGACCCGAATGGTCGTGAAAAGTGTGTCTCTTGCCAGTTGTGTGAATTCGTTTGCCCACCGAAGGCAATCAAGATCATCCCTGGTGAGATTGATGCCGAAGCCGAGCCAGATCGCGCACACGTCGAAAAAGCGCCGAAAGAATTCGAGATCAACATGCTACGCTGCATTTATTGTGGCCTTTGCCAGGAAGTGTGTCCCGAAGAGGCTATTTTCCTAAAAGATATATTTTCAATGTCTGGCTACACCCGCGAAGAGATGATTAATAAGAAGGACAAACTCTACGAACTAGGTGGCACCTTGCCGGATAAACACCACAAGTGGGACAAGAAAAAAGCCGCCGAAGAAGCGGGTAATACTCATTAAATTAATTAAAAATTAGGAATTACTAATGTCTGTGACTGCGCAGATTTATTAAAAAAATCCTAAGTCTTAATTCCCAATTCTAAATTCCTAATTCTCACACAATGTTAGACATACTGTTTTACGTCTTTTCAGCGATCACGCTAATTGCGGCCGTGCTGATGGTCCTTACACCGAATGCGGTGAATGGAGCCATGTGCATGATCGTCGCTTTTATAGGCACTGCCGCGCTCTTTGTTCTGTTGGAAGCCTACTTCCTCGCGGTCATTCAAGTGGTGGTCTACGCGGGGGCAGTCATGGTGCTATTCCTCTTTATTATCATGCTTCTTGATGTGGATAAGGGGGAGGGTGCTACCGAATATAAGGATAAGCTGACCATTGGCGCATCTGCGATCGGCTTTTTGCTGGTTGTGATGCTGGTTTTTTCTGCGTTTTCGGGTACTCATCTTCCTGAGCCTGGCCTGACAGCAGTGACCGAAAATCCTGAGGTGTTCAATGGTGGTGTGCCATTTACCACATCCTCCAAGTCTTTTGGCTACAGCCTCTTTACTAAATACATGCTGCCATTCCAAGTGGCTGGATTCCTTCTTCTTGCCGCTATGATCGGCGTGATCGTTGTGTCGAAAAAACACGACGTCGCGGAAGATTAGTCATTATTTATAATTTCATTAGCTACTTAACATGACTGTCGGACTTAATGCTTTTCTTATCGTAGCCGGACTGCTCTTCGCAGTGGGGCTACTCGGAGTGACCCTGCGTCAGAACACGCTCGTCATTTACATGTCGCTCGAGCTAATGCTCAATGCCGTGAATTTGGCGTTCGTCGCATTCTCTCGTTACAACGGGACAATGGATGGTAACCTCTTCGTCTTCTTTATCATCACCGTGGCGGCTGCCGAAGTCGCCCTCGGCCTGGCAATTATCGTCGCACTATTCCGACGTCGTCAGTCTGTAATGGTGGATCAATTGAACGCTCTGAGCCATTAGTATCATGACCGCCGCTCAAATACTTCTCGCCGCTCTTCTCACGCCATTGCTTTCCGCAGTGCTGATTGCCTGTTTCCTGCGCCGCCGCGGAACACTGGCTTCGTACCTCTCTGTCGCTGCTGCTGCCGGTATCTGTGCTTTCAGTTACCTTGCGATCCAAGCCAGTGAGGCTGGGCCCATTCGCGCCGCTGTTGATTGGTTGCATTTTGGTAACTTCACCGTATCGATGGGCTTCCTGTTCGATGGGGTATCTGCTACGATGCTGACGATGGTCGCCTTTGTAGGCTTCCTGATTCACGTATTCAGTCTTGGATACATGGCGGATGACAAGGCCAAGGGCCGCTTTTTCGGCGGTCTTTCGATCTTCATGTTTTCCATGGTGGGGATCATCCTCGCGGACAACCTGATCATGATCTTCGTATTCTGGGAGTTGGTCGGTTTTAGCTCTTACATGCTCATCGGTCACTACCTGGATACAGACGAAGCTGCAGCTGCTTCGAAGAAAGCATTCATCGTCAATCGTATCGGCGACCTCGGTTTCCTCGTTGGTATCGTCTATGCTTACTGGCACTTCGGCACTACCAACCTCGAAGCAATGGGCGCAGCGGTGAACGCGGATCCTAGCTTAATCAGCTGGGTGATCGCTGCGTTGCTCATGTGTGGCTTCATTGGTAAGTCCGCGCAGTTTCCATTGCACGTCTGGTTGCCAGACGCGATGGCTGGCCCGACTCCGGTATCGGCTCTGATCCACGCGGCGACAATGGTCGCG
>Ga0209092_10001909_pt1 | contig 19674 bp, 11 predicted proteins | sample FraStrMetagenome_FD_187446 | JGI IMG/M metagenome (GOLD analysis project Ga0209092, IMG submission 187446) | Marine eukaryotic phytoplankton communities from Arctic Ocean - Fram Strait ARC3M Metagenome (SPAdes) (version 2) | ecosystem: Environmental > Aquatic > Marine > Oceanic | place: Fram...
TTGCATTCTAAGATTTGAAATTTAATGAAAACATTTGTTCTATTTTTATAGATTGGAACAAGTTGACCAACCCTATACCCTCAGAGCTTGGAAATTCAAAATTATCAATTTTGGATCTTGGTGAGTTTAGACTAGACTGAATATATTTGTAAACATTACTGTTATTAACATTATTTTTATGATAGAGAACAATAAGCTGACTGGGTCAATCCCAACTGAGCTGGGAAACGCTGTCAATATTTCTTTCATCTATCTGAGTAAGTCATTTGTGTACTTAAAATGAGATAAATTGTATTTATGGAACGCATTTTTCATTCACTGTTTTGTCTTACTTTTTAAAATAGATGAAAATAATTTAACAGGACCGATTCCCACCGAATTGGGGAACTTTAAAGAGTTAAACACAATTCAATTAGGTGAGTTGAGAAACAGGTTTTAAAAAATTTGGGATGAAGTATGCCTTTGGTAATATGTCGTTAAACTCGCATGTATCCTGTTTTTAAATACAGATGATAATATGTTGAGTGGTACTATTCCATCGGAGCTAGGAAGTTCAAAGGATCTTAGAAAACTAAAATTGAGTAAGTGGAGAGTAGTAATGTTGAAAAGTATTTGGAACCAAACATCATTTCATTCTCTAATAATCATTGCTTTAAATCACGAAACTGAAAATGATGATAGCGAACAATGACCTTACCGGTACTGTTCCTTCTGAGCTCTTTGATAAAAAATATTTTTCGAATAGGGTAGATATTGATGTTGGTAAGTAACGAGAAAGTTGGACATTTTTTGTTTTAAAAAGGAAAATACTCTTGCAATATTGAACCCTAAGATAATCTTTGAACTTTATAGATGGAAATAATGTAACAGCCAAACTATCCGATGGTTGTATTAAGTTTTGGATTGATATTGGTTGCGTTGGTAATGACGATATAGACGATATTTTTTCCAACTCTACTAACGAGACTGTTACTGATGATGAAGACGATGCTGTTTCCAACTCTACTAACGATGATGACTTTGGTGAGGACAATGCTGTTTCCAACTCTACTAACGATGATGGCTTTGGTGATGATGATGACAATGATGGCGTTGGTGATGATGATGATGATGGCTTTGGTGAGGACGATGCTGATGATGATGACGATTCTGCCCTTGATGATGATGATGCCTTGGTTGTTGATGACGATTCTACCCTTGATGATGATGATGCCTTGGACGATGATGATGGAAATTAATAAAGGAAGAATAAGCTTTTCGGATTGAAGCAGTGTGAAAATTTACTTTACAAGCTGTATCGTCTTATTCAAGGTTCCATAATCGAAAGAACAAAAAGAGAATGACATCGGTATATTGTACGTGGCAAAAAAGAATCGATTTTATATTATATGAATATGGTGTGAACCTGCAAAAACGAAACGTGCATTTAGTTCATCTCTATACTGTAATTGGAACCAACTCTAACTTCTCGTTTAAAAAACTTGCCTAATGTGAAAACGGATATTTACTTATAAAAGTGAAAAGTAGAAAAACATACTCTTGCACGCGCTCCTATTGAATGAAGTTATGAATTGATCTAATAAAAAGTATACATAAGACTTTAAAGAACCGCATGTTGCGGAGTTTCATGTAGAGTTTGATCATTTTAGAAAGCTTCAAAAACCATCTTTATATTAAATCAGGACGGAAGTATTGATCGAATTGATATAGAATAACCAAAACATGAAGTGATGAAGATTTAGAGGAATATTATTTTGTATCACGGATACATTTCTTATTATCGACACAGAAACTTAGCCCTTCATTAGAGAGTGAAAATAATAAGAGTAAATCAAAAGACAAAAGCTGTGAATGTTTTGAATGTCATTAGCCATCCTAGCCATTTAAAAAGCAAGCAACAGATTATCACACAAATCCAACTCCTGAGTATACAAAATTGGCAATTTTGAAAATGTATGCGAGACAATAACAACTGAAATTTATAAGAAAGTTCAGTACATTCTATTATTTGTGTTGTAGATCCAACTATCATATATGTTGTAGTCATCACTATCATATGCGCCAAACCAATCATCATATGTATTTTCCAAACTTCCATTTGAGCTGTCGTCCCAACGATCTCTTTTAGCGCTTTCATAGTTTTGTCGCTCACTAGCTCGTTTTATTTCTGGAAGTAAAGATTCTCTCTCGGTACTATATTTCTCTGCATTTATATCTGCTTCTTCATTTGTATCTTGGTTCATGACTTCTTTCCTCGTGGTCAAGGGACTATCTATAACTACTTTTATCATCCCAAAAGCTCGAAATTTATAGCCCTGGAAAGACCTCATTCTACTTTTGTAAGTGCAACCTCCATCACCATCACGAAGATTGATTGCGTGTTGAAGATTTAGGAACGGTGGCGATGGCAAATAACAGCGATCGAATGCATCATGAAATATGCAATGAAGAGCTCGAATATAATCATGAGACCCCTGATACCCTTGACTTGTTTGTTCTCCGAGCCTATCAAGTGTCTTTATATTTGCGGATATATCCATTTGATACTCTTTGCATACATCTTTAGTTCTTGACCAAACTTGTGCTAATTGCAAACTCCAATGAAGCCAATCGTCTCTCATTCCCATTGCCTCCTGGATGCCATATGGACCATCTGGATATTGGTCAAACTCCTCTTCTAATTTTTTGACCAGATCTTTAATATGTTCTTTTTCCATGTCTATAGTGTCAAAAATATCTTCCCTGGTATAATCTCCACCTTTTAGTTTGTCATCATGAATATTCCACTTTGCTTTAAGCTTCCTTTCAGCTTGTTTTGTCTCTGCTTTAAGCTTCCTTTCAGCTTCTTTTTTTCGCTTATTTTCTATTCGCTCCGCTTCATATATTTCGAATGTATGACCGGGAACGATACATTTGGGTTGGCCTAATTTGCATAAATGGTTACGAAGATAGCCACATCCATCCTCTGCCTCATTAATCTGCTCAAAAATTTCAGGATAACAATATCTCATGTGTTGTTTGACTTTACTCCATTTTTTATTTATATAACAGCATTTGGGACATCCAAACTTGGGTACCTTCCCAAACTGATCTAGCTTGGGCATTTTTATTCGTTTTCCAATTCAAACCAGGTACCGTACCGTAACTGCAATTGTTAATGAGCGCGGTTCAAAAGTATGAGAAATCAATAATCTTTTTTTTGACACTTTACGTTGATGCAATTGTTGTTGTAGTATGTTGTTGTGCTATGTTATATGTTAAGCGTGTATAATATGGCATCGTACTGAGACGGAGACCATAGTTCCACGTGAACGTAAAGATTTACCAACTAATCCTATGTAAACATAGAACCGCTCATAGTGTAACGTGCATGCACACCAACGAGAGCGCGAAGGGTGGATCCTCTAAAGGCAAGATACAATAGCAACAGCAGGTAACAACAAACAGTTAAACCGGTAGAAACCAAAAAAAAGAAAAAAATGTTGTGGTAGCATGTAGTATATTAATAATAATAATAATAATAATATTCCTATTTGAATTGTCGTATTTAGCTCTACTCTATAACCGAATAATTAACCCATGATCTCTCCATTTGATTCGTGTCTCAAGAAAACACCCCCTCGCTTCCAAACACCATTATTCCAATCGATCTTATTAGGTGTTGTGTTTTTGTTAGTGTTCTCTGCGTATAGCACAGTCCAATTTTATGCCTCCACAACCTATGGACCAGAACTTGCTGCCAATGCTGTCAGTTCCATATACATATCCTTTACGATCTTTTGTTTCGTCGCTCCCAGCGTTGTCAATCAATGGGGAACTCGATATGCCATGTTTGTGGGTATCTTAGGTTATGCAGTGCTGCTCATTTGTTCCCTCGTTTATTTTGTTGTCAATACAGAAAAGAGTATTGACGAAGAACCATCAAGCACGGACTTCGATTTTCTTGTCATTCTGGGAGGGTGGGTGCTTGGATGTGGGGCGGCACTGCTTTGGACAGGGCAAGGAAGATTAATATTGGAATATGCCAGAATAGCAGAATTGCAAAAAAATGAAAGAAATGTTGCTGCGGAAGAAGAAGAAGAAAATGATGGAGATGTTTTCATGGATATCAATTCTGGTACCATCAATGGAGTGTTCTGGGCAGTCTTTCAATGTAGTGCTCTCCTTGGAGGAATCATTACTTTTGTCTACTATGATCGAACACCCACGGGATCCGTGACGTTGTATATCATATTTCTTGTATTAGTGCTCCTGGGCGCTGTTGCAACACAATTCTTATTGCCACCAAGCATGCTCCAGCAAAATATGCAAAATATGGCAGTCATCGAAAACAATCATCTTGTGGAAGATCATAATGACTCTATTACTCATATTCATCTCTTAGTGAAGGAGGAGAGCTCATTGATTCAAGACAAAGATTCCACCATAAATGAAACGATTTTGGGCACTACCGGAAATAGTCATCATTCATGGAGGAGAGAGGCGAAAGAGACACTGCAAATATTCACAAACAAGACTGTCCTTTTGTTGTCTCTCACCTTTTTTTATACTGGATTCTGTAGACCCTATCAACAGGCAACGTTTGGAAATCGTTTCTTTAATCGACGAACGATTGGATTGGAAATGATGATATACAATGTGTCTTCCATCATAGGATCTATTTTCTGTGGAAGATTATTGGATAGTCATAAACACAATCGCGATCCTTTCTCACTTTCATATTCATCCTGCTACTGGAACAGGAAGACTCCTAGAAGCTGTGCCCTTTTATCGTTATTTCTATTTGTCATAATGACAACTCTTGGTGACATACTTGCTTATTTCCAAGAAAAGAATGCTTCGGAAACATCCTCGGCGACATCTTTGGATATTGGAGATAGAATGATAATTGGGCCCACTATTTCATTTGCATGCTGGGGGTTTTCCGATGCATTGATACAAGTATATTGCTACTGGTGGATGGGAATTACCTTCACAAAGGGACCCGATCAAGCTCGTGTGGTTGGTTTTTATAAATGTATCCAAAGCTTGGGAGAATCCATCGGATTTTATTTCATACCTTTGAATCGAATGGGTGCTATGTGGCAACTTTTCTTGAATTTTGGCGTTGGTATTATTGGAGCATGTCTGTCGTGTTTTGATCTACCTCCATGCGTATAACAAAGTTTTGATCTAACAGCAGTAGAATCACTTAATGTACATTGAATGCCTTTGGTAATATGTCGTTAAACTCGCATGTATCCAATTTTTAAATACAGATGATAATATGCTGAGTGGTACTATTCCATCGGAGCTAGGAAGTTCAAAGGATCTTAGAAGACTAAAATTGAGTAAGTGGAGAGTAGTAATGTTGAAAAGTATTTGGAACCAAACATCATTTCATTCTCTAATAATCATTGCTTTAAATCACGAAACTGAAAATGATGATAGCGAACAATGACCTTACCGGTACTGTTCCTTCTGAGCTCTTTGATAAAAAATATTTTTCGAATAGGGTAGATATTGATGTTGGTAAGTAACGAGAAAGTTGGACATTTTTTGTTTTAAAAAGGAAAATACTCTTGCAATATTGAACCCTAAGATAATCTTTGAACTTTATAGATGGAAATAATGTAACAGCCAAACTATCCGATGGTTGTATTAAGTTTTGGATTGATATTGGTTGCGTTGGTAATGACGATATAGACGATATTTTTTCCAACTCTACTAACGAGACTGTTACTGATGATGAAGACGATGCTGTTTCCAACTCTACTAACGATGATGACTTTGGTGAGGACAATGCTGTTTCCAACTCTACTAACGATGATGGCTTTGGTGATGATGATGACAATGATGGCGTTGGTGATGATGATGATGATGGCTTTGGTGAGGACGATGCTGATGATGATGACGATTCTGCCCTTGATGATGATGATGCCTTGGTTGTTGATGACGATTCTACCCTTGATGATGATGATGCCTTGGACGATGATGATGGAAATTAATAAAGGAAGAATAAGCTTTTCGGATTGAAGCAGTGTGAAAATTTACTTTACAAGCTGTATCGTCTTATTCAAGGTTCCATAATCGAAAGAACAAAAAGAGAATGACATCGGTATATTGTACGTGGCAAAAAAGAATCGATTTTATATTATATGAATATGGTGTGAACCTGCAAAAACGAAACGTGCATTTAGTTCATCTCTATACTGTAATTGGAACCAACTCTAACTTCTCGTTTAAAAAACTTGCCTAATGTGAAAACGGATATTTACTTATAAAAGTGAAAAGTAGAAAAACATACTCTTGCACGCGCTCCTATTGAATGAAGTTATGAATTGATCTAATAAAAAGTATACATAAGACTTTAAAGAACCGCATGTTGCGGAGTTTCATGTAGAGTTTGATCATTTTAGAAAGCTTCAAAAACCATCTTTATATTAAATCAGGACGGAAGTATTGATCGAATTGATATAGAATAACCAAAACATGAAGTGATGAAGATTTAGAGGAATATTATTTTGTATCACGGATACATTTCTTATTATCGACACAGAAACTTAGCCCTTCATTAGAGAGTGAAAATAATAAGAGTAAATCAAAAGACAAAAGCTGTGAATGTTTTGAATGTCATTAGCCATCCTAGCCATTTAAAAAGCAAGCAACAGATTATCACACAAATCCAACTCCTGAGTATACAAAATTGGCAATTTTGAAAATGTATGCGAGACAATAACAACTGAAATTTATAAGAAAGTTCAGTACATTCTATTATTTGTGTTGTAGATCCAACTATCATATATGTTGTAGTCATCACTATCATATGCGCCAAACCAATCATCATATGTATTTTCCAAACTTCCATTTGAGCTGTCGTCCCAACGATCTCTTTTAGCGCTTTCATAGTTTTGTCGCTCACTAGCTCGTTTTATTTCTGGAAGTAAAGATTCTCTCTCGGTACTATATTTCTCTGCATTTATATCTGCTTCTTCATTTGTATCTTGGTTCATGACTTCTTTCCTCGTGGTCAAGGGACTATCTATAACTACTTTTATCATCCCAAAAGCTCGAAATTTATAGCCCTGGAAAGACCTCATTCTACTTTTGTAAGTGCAACCTCCATCACCATCACGAAGATTGATTGCGTGTTGAAGATTTAGGAACGGTGGCGATGGCAAATAACAGCGATCGAATGCATCATGAAATATGCAATGAAGAGCTCGAATATAATCATGAGACCCCTGATACCCTTGACTTGTTTGTTCTCCGAGCCTATCAAGTGTCTTTATATTTGCGGATATATCCATTTGATACTCTTTGCATACATCTTTAGTTCTTGACCAAACTTGTGCTAATTGCAAACTCCAATGAAGCCAATCGTCTCTCATTCCCATTGCCTCCTGGATGCCATATGGACCATCTGGATATTGGTCAAACTCCTCTTCTAATTTTTTGACCAGATCTTTAATATGTTCTTTTTCCATGTCTATAGTGTCAAAAATATCTTCCCTGGTATAATCTCCACCTTTTAGTTTGTCATCATGAATATTCCACTTTGCTTTAAGCTTCCTTTCAGCTTGTTTTGTCTCTGCTTTAAGCTTCCTTTCAGCTTCTTTTTTTCGCTTATTTTCTATTCGCTCCGCTTCATATATTTCGAATGTATGACCGGGAACGATACATTTGGGTTGGCCTAATTTGCATAAATGGTTACGAAGATAGCCACATCCATCCTCTGCCTCATTAATCTGCTCAAAAATTTCAGGATAACAATATCTCATGTGTTGTTTGACTTTACTCCATTTTTTATTTATATAACAGCATTTGGGACATCCAAACTTGGGTACCTTCCCAAACTGATCTAGCTTGGGCATTTTTATTCGTTTTCCAATTCAAACCAGGTACCGTACCGTAACTGCAATTGTTAATGAGCGCGGTTCAAAAGTATGAGAAATCAATAATCTTTTTTTTGACACTTTACGTTGATGCAATTGTTGTTGTAGTATGTTGTTGTGCTATGTTATATGTTAAGCGTGTATAATATGGCATCGTACTGAGACGGAGACCATAGTTCCACGTGAACGTAAAGATTTACCAACTAATCCTATGTAAACATAGAACCGCTCATAGTGTAACGTGCATGCACACCAACGAGAGCGCGAAGGGTGGATCCTCTAAAGGCAAGATACAATAGCAACAGCAGGTAACAACAAACAGTTAAACCGGTAGAAACCAAAAAAAAGAAAAAAATGTTGTGGTAGCATGTAGTATATTAATAATAATAATAATAATAATATTCCTATTTGAATTGTCGTATTTAGCTCTACTCTATAACCGAATAATTAACCCATGATCTCTCCATTTGATTCGTGTCTCAAGAAAACACCCCCTCGCTTCCAAACACCATTATTCCAATCGATCTTATTAGGTGTTGTGTTTTTGTTAGTGTTCTCTGCGTATAGCACAGTCCAATTTTATGCCTCCACAACCTATGGACCAGAACTTGCTGCCAATGCTGTCAGTTCCATATACATATCCTTTACGATCTTTTGTTTCGTCGCTCCCAGCGTTGTCAATCAATGGGGAACTCGATATGCCATGTTTGTGGGTATCTTAGGTTATGCAGTGCTGCTCATTTGTTCCCTCGTTTATTTTGTTGTCAATACAGAAAAGAGTATTGACGAAGAACCATCAAGCACGGACTTCGATTTTCTTGTCATTCTGGGAGGGTGGGTGCTTGGATGTGGGGCGGCACTGCTTTGGACAGGGCAAGGAAGATTAATATTGGAATATGCCAGAATAGCAGAATTGCAAAAAAATGAAAGAAATGTTGCTGCGGAAGAAGAAGAAGAAAATGATGGAGATGTTTTCATGGATATCAATTCTGGTACCATCAATGGAGTGTTCTGGGCAGTCTTTCAATGTAGTGCTCTCCTTGGAGGAATCATTACTTTTGTCTACTATGATCGAACACCCACGGGATCCGTGACGTTGTATATCATATTTCTTGTATTAGTGCTCCTGGGCGCTGTTGCAACACAATTCTTATTGCCACCAAGCATGCTCCAGCAAAATATGCAAAATATGGCAGTCATCGAAAACAATCATCTTGTGGAAGATCATAATGACTCTATTACTCATATTCATCTCTTAGTGAAGGAGGAGAGCTCATTGATTCAAGACAAAGATTCCACCATAAATGAAACGATTTTGGGCACTACCGGAAATAGTCATCATTCATGGAGGAGAGAGGCGAAAGAGACACTGCAAATATTCACAAACAAGACTGTCCTTTTGTTGTCTCTCACCTTTTTTTATACTGGATTCTGTAGACCCTATCAACAGGCAACGTTTGGAAATCGTTTCTTTAATCGACGAACGATTGGATTGGAAATGATGATATACAATGTGTCTTCCATCATAGGATCTATTTTCTGTGGAAGATTATTGGATAGTCATAAACACAATCGCGATCCTTTCTCACTTTCATATTCATCCTGCTACTGGAACAGGAAGACTCCTAGAAGCTGTGCCCTTTTATCGTTATTTCTATTTGTCATAATGACAACTCTTGGTGACATACTTGCTTATTTCCAAGAAAAGAATGCTTCGGAAACATCCTCGGCGACATCTTTGGATATTGGAGATAGAATGATAATTGGGCCCACTATTTCATTTGCATGCTGGGGGTTTTCCGATGCATTGATACAAGTATATTGCTACTGGTGGATGGGAATTACCTTCACAAAGGGACCCGATCAAGCTCGTGTGGTTGGTTTTTATAAATGTATCCAAAGCTTGGGAGAATCCATCGGATTTTATTTCATACCTTTGAATCGAATGGGTGCTATGTGGCAACTTTTCTTGAATTTTGGCGTTGGTATTATTGGAGCATGTCTGTCGTGTTTTGATCTACCTCCATGCGTATAACAAAGTTTTGATCTAACAGCAGTAGAATCACTTAATGTACATTGAAACTATGCTTCTAGGATGTTATAAATTATTGCTAAGAATCATTTAACCAATTATCTATCAAAAGTCTAGCAACGACACCCTTAGGTGGGATAAGAACTTTTAAGGAAGGGTCTTGTGTCAAAGCCAATTCAGCAACTGCTTTTTGCATCATAGCACCTTCTAACATTGATGCTTTCTTCACTTGATCCCTATCAAACCACGTAGCACTCACTAATTCTTCTTCATCAATATTCAAATCCACCGTATCATCCGCTGTTGCACGGAAGGCAATCATAGTCGAACGTGGAAAAGGCCATGGTTGTGACGCTAAATATTGCACTGACTCCAAATCGACATGAACACCAGTCTCTTCATAGGCTTCACGAAGGACGGCTTGTTCAAAGGTTTCTCCAGCTTCGACAAATCCTGCAAGTGCGGTATGCATTTTAGGTGGATGGCGTGGAGAACGTGCAAGTAACACTTTTGACTGATCTCGAGATGTGATTAAGACAATGATGCTAGGATCTTGTCTCGGCCAGCTTAATATGTTGCATTCGGAATTGGAACATTGGAGAGCGGTTCCTCCGTGGACAGCCTCTTGTTTGGAACCACACTTGGAACAATAGGGGTGCGTCTTTTTCCATGTAGATAAAGCAGTTGCATATAGCGCAAGTTCATTGTGAGATTTGAGCAATAATGGAGCATTTGTTCGTGTGGAACGAAAGAATGTGTTTGTGGGAGGAGAATAGGACGAAGTATCAATATCTATGCTAAAGATAGGAAAATTGTCCTGATCTAGTCCCAAGAATGTCTTGGGGATATTAGAGGGTGCGTCTTGATTACTTAGTAATGCAAGTTCCGTAGTAGAAGAAAAAAGAATTTGATTGGTTGCTGGACAGAGCATGACATATCTGGCATTTTCGTCTTCCTCAAGCTCTTTTATTTTATCTGGCTTTGATCGAATTTGAGTCGCACGGTCCAATTGAATTTCATGTTCATCACTTAGTTCGACAATACTTGGCGTATTGCTTGTATTTATGTCGCTTCTAGTTTCAATTATTCCAATAGTCTCACTTGCTAAATCAGCAGCTGCATCGGCAAATAATCTCATGTTTTTCTCCCTATCTGCATGTGTGGAACGAATAATTGTATGTGCCAATATTTTAGCCTTGCTATCGCCGTCTTCCTTATTCTTTCCTGCAATGGAAATCACTGCAAAACCCTTCTCCATACCTTCTGGTCGAAAGCTTGGACCTGAAGCACCTCCTTCAGCAATCGCATAATCCACATCCATTTGTTCACAAAATGCTACTGCAGTTTCTGCCGTCCATTTTACCTTGGATCTTATGTATGCGTCTTCAGGACTTTCATCCATCAAAGATGAAGACTCAGTTTGCTGCAAAAGAGATTGATGTAAGGAATCATCATTCAGCAGTAATTTTTTGGATTTTTTGGTGTTATAAGCAATACTTCCTCCATAATAAACAGCAGATGAGCCTGGTTCCGCCATAATGGAAGAGGATATCAATCCACCACAACACGATTCCACCACAGTGCATGTTCGATTCAGCTTCTTCAGTCTAGATACGAGTTGTGTAAATGGCTTCGATCGTAAACTGAGCATCTTGATTTGTCGTTGTGGTTTCGGGGGATTTGATGAGAACTATGCTGTCAATTTTTGACTATCAATTAAAGCATTAATAATAATAATAATAATAATAATAATAATAATAATAATAATAATAATACAAATAATATTAAGTAATAAATAGGTGAGGGGCGTACTATTTAGGATCAGATTCATTCGAAACTAAAATCAAACGAAAAATAAACGTAGATGTCTCATATATAATTACGTCGAAAGATTGGTAAGCAACATGAGAAAATCAAAGAATATCAAGTCAAATAATAATCAATGTGAATAGTTTTTGTGCTTGCATCAAAGCAGAAATTTCTCTTTTTTACCTTAAGTCTTAAACTATGCAGCAATCGGAACCAGAAGAGAATTCAAAAAATAACCAAAAATGTATACCTAAGCAACGAAAAAGACAAATTCAGAATGCTCTACTGAAAGCTGCCAAGGACCAATTCTTATTACAAAAACAGAGTCAATATAATCTGCAGCGAAATTATAGAACAAAGCATTCTCGCAACAATCAATGTAGCAATGAATCAAACCAACAACAGTGCTATGAACTAGTCGCTCCAATAAGTCCATCACCCTCCAATCTTATTTCGAGAGTCTTGGATCAACTCAAACAATCTCATCAAATCGAGAACCCTCTTCTGCTGGACTTTGGTGTTGGAGATGGTCGCTGGATCATATCCGCCCATGAAAGTAACCTAAGTTACCGTTGTATTGGATACGATATCGATAACGAACGTATATTGTTGGCTCGGGAGAATATCAAAAAATATCTTCAGAAGATAAAATTTTCATCATGTGTAGATCCCTCCTTTACGCTGGCTCAATCACAAAAAGCTATTCTTCAAATTCAAAACAAAGACGTTTTTCAAATATTGCAAGATAGAAATCATACGGAAGTCGATAGAGCACAAGTCATGATATTTTATTTGTTTCGTGAAGCCATGATCAAAATAAGTAATTTGTTAAAACAACGAAACTTCCAACCGGTGTATAAGACAAATGATAAATCTTCCAACAATCTGAAAAAAATTGTTCAAATTGTGTCAGTCGGGTTTGCACTTCCATGTTGGTCACCGCCTATATGGTATGATACAATTTGTGGAATAAATGTTTACGTTTATCATTCGTTCCAGAATTCTGATGAGAATTAATATTTCAAGAATCTGCTTAGAATGCATACATATTTTTTAGGTAAGATGGTCCAAGAAACTTATTTTTATTTTCCATTTACTATAAAATAACTTTATACTGCTGAAGCGATAATTTTCTATACTGATATCGTCAAAGTATCTTTTACTCCAAACATATGCTTTTATTTTTATGTTAAGTGTAATTCTATGCATTCAATGCAGTTGCGGGTATCCATTATAACTCTTTCAATATTTTGTAATCTATGAGAGGAAACATGACAAATTGAAGAAGATGTATACATTTAATGGTGAAGATGAAACATAAAAGAAAAGATCATTTCCTAACAGCAGGAGTTGGGAACATGTGCACACAACCAACTTTGTCGGATTATAAAGGCCGTGCATTTTCAATATGCACGATCATGTTTATTCCTATGCTATTTATTTTGTGTACTTACATAGTAATATATTCATTCCCGTGGACTATTAAAATAGAAGATACGCATAATCTCATTCCCATAGACCTTCAATTTGTTAATGTAAAGTAATAATAAAACGTTAAATACGACTTCCACCCTGGTTAATTAAGCAAAAGTAAATTCAAATTCTTCCACACAAAGCAATTTTTGCATGACTACAATCTCAGCGATTACACTTAGCAATATGTGTTTCTTATGATTTATTTGATTTCCTTAAGGGCAGAATGAACTGCAATTGCAAGTTTATCATAAAGCATAATTTACACATATAAGCATCTGCAGGTATGACTTGCTCAACATCAACGATTCTTTCATGGATCGGTTTCGTTCTCTTTAATATTGGATTCGTGGTAAGACACTTCTCCAACAACAAACTAAAGAACTATTTTCAAGGTCAAATATGTGTATTCTAACTCTCGTTTGCCTTCTCTATACATCATTGCAATCATTAAGTTTGGCATATCATACACCCTATTCCAATTATCGAGCTGGACAATTGGGACTTCTATCAGTTGTGCTCAAACATTCTTTCTCTACCTCTTCTTATTCTGGTTAAGGAAACAAATGAAGAATGATACTGACAAAGATGATACCTTATCAACTTTATCAGATATTACATACGAGCTTCAAAATCTTCTATATCTATCGTATGCCTTTGCTGTTATATCGACAGCCGCTCCAGGCCTCATAATATCATTTTTCATCTTCAAGTCTCCACTAGCGGCCTTTTTTTCAAGTTCATTACCACTTGTGCTCCTATCCGTTCTTTCATGGAAATACACGTACATACCAACACTTCCAATAACTTCATATATTGGAATCATTGAATCAATACGTTGGATGTTACTAGCTACTGATAGCTATTCTCGTGAGACGTTGTTATGGGTCATTACCTGTTCCAGTTCTTTATGGTTCTATTCATTATTTTTTCTTTTTCTCACTAAGAGAATCCGACACAAAACCTATCACTGGAATTTGGGTTTTTCCTCTATAGTGATTCTGATATCATCAATTATGCTTCTTCAAATATTTACCCAACTCGACTGGTGGAGATGGCTATCTATCAACAGCTTCTTTTTTATTCCTCTGATTTTATTCGGATTTGTGTCTGAAAATTTGATGTCTATGAGTTTAGGTGCAGTGGGCATATTCTTGGATATTTGGAGACTCGCATTTGCTTTATCATGCTTTACTCATCATGAAGCTCGCACAATTATATATTTTGGAGTCTTTGTCACATCAGGAATTTCTTTGGGTTATGCAGGGATAAAATTATCAAAGCGTCAAGGGGAATTTCGAAAGAATGTTCAAAGATTTGCTAATCTATTTCTGGGACCATGTATGAAAGCCAATGAAAAAGAAAATGACATTGTGGAAAAGAAATTGCCAACTAATATAATTGAAGGTGACGATTTTCATGAAATAGCTCGTACAGATTCCACTAGAACTTTACCAGCACTTGATTCCAAATTAGGCGTTACGGAGGAAGAGTATCCCTTCGATGTATGTTGAATTGATTGTTTTTACAAGACATGTTTCTATATAAATTTCTTTATTTAATAATAGAAAGTGTTTGTGTCTAAACTAGTTTCTTATCGAACAATGATCTCTTTCGTGATTGCTTCCTCTAGAAAAGTAGACTGAAGAAGGTACTTTATTCTTGTAAAATAGTAAACTTGACATAAACCACGAATTACTTTGAAAAGGAAAGAATTCATAAATATCATTTGTACATTTGACGTGATTCATTTTTGAATTATGATAATTAAGAATGAACACAAGAAAAAACTAATTAGATGAATCTTGCCATATATCTTTGCATAAATCTCTTCAACGAATAAAATATTTACAATAAAACGACAAATAAACGATATAAAATACGACTCGGAATATTTAGACATTTAAATATTTATGTTTATATAGATCTAAAGTTAAACTTCCTACAAATATTTACTATTTTAATTAATTACAGATAAATCTAATCTATGCACATTTCTTAGTACATTCACAATATTCCGCTTAAATCGTATGCAACGTTTATCTATTGGAGTATCCCGAGAGCTTTGTTTGTTTCCTAAGTAAAAAAGTGCTCTTGTATTTCTCGATAAGGATCACCTCAACAGCATTTTGTGATTCATTCAACAATATCTCCAGTAGAGTAATACGTGATTACTGGAAAGAAGTTTCAGAGAAAATACCAACTCCTTCATAATTGTGAGGAAAGGAAAAAAGATCCAATGATGAATCTTAAGAATCCGATTACAATCAAAACAAACAATGGGAATAGGAAAAGAATCATAATTTCTGGTATTATTTTTGTTAGTCTGCTTATTGGATTGACAGTATCCACTAAAAAAAATCAGGAATCAATAAACGTAAGTTTCTTACTGCTGTTGAATTTTATTTGGTTTGCAAGATGTGAGATTTGCAAATATCCTCATTTTTTCGCTTTCCTAAACCTTTTTTGTAAGGAACTCCAAAATTGTAATGGTGAATCTAAAACACAGCTACGATCCTCTAAAAATCAGCCATGCGCTTTAGATTTGGTACCATCATCTAGTCCTTCTGCATCATCTAGACCAACATCGAATCCGACAAAATCATCATCATCAACACCATCTGAAATTCCATCTCAAAAACCCTCAACAAAGCCATCTATAGAGCCAACCAAATCGAAATTTCCTAGTACGACACCATCATTCACTCCTTCAATTTCATCATCTTCGAGACCATCATCAAATCCGTCTGTTTCTTTCAAGCCTTCATCTACATTCTCTCCTACAATAAAAGGACGATACATTCCTGGTTTTCTACAAGGAAAAAATCATCATGGGATTTATTTGTCCCATGGGTTGAAATCTAGATTAATTGCTACAACAGGAATACCAGTTATTTATGCCAATGATCAATTATCCCGTGAGTCTTTCCACGAAAATCCAGATGGTGCAGCTGTTATTGTAGATCCCAACAATTCTGGAGATTATGTTTACGTAAGTAATTCAGAAGTTCCAAATAAGAAAGGTGGAGTTGGGGCCATTCGTTTTAATAAAGATGGAAATGTTTTGGATTATCGCATGGTTTTAAAGCATACAACAGATAATTGTTCTGGAGGAGTCACACCATGGAATACATGGTTGTCTTGCGAAGAAAATAAAGGAACTTCAGGAGGTGGCCATATCTATGAAGTTGACCCATTTGGAAACTATCCAGCAAACAAAACTTTGATGGGAGGTGAAGAAGGGGGTAATTTTGAGACTATAACTGTGGATAATACCAATCAAAGTCGACCTATTTTTTTTATTTCTAATGATAACAAAAAAGGGGAGGTGCGACGATTTGTCCCAGACTCCGAAATTGTCATTGCAGGAAATACGTCCGATATATTGACAAATCCTGGGACTATGCATTACTTAGTTTTAGATCCAAAGAATTTGACATTCACGTGGTCTGAAAACTTGAGGGATGGAAAAACTTCAGCTTTTCAAAGCTTTCAAAACGTCGAAGGGATAGACTATCGGCATGAACATTTGTATTTTGTTTCTAAACGCCAGGAAGAAATGTTCATCCTAGATCTGGTAGAAATGACATATGAGGTTGAGCCTACTGGATATGGGTACTTTGATGGGAGGCCTGATCAAATTATAAGATACATGAATGAACCCACTAAACATGAGTTGTTCTTTACAGAAGAGGGAGGAAGAAATGGAGGAGTTCATGCAAGGGATAAAGATGGGAAATATATTACAATTCTGGAAGGAGATGGAGTTTCAGAAACCGCTGGTTTAGCATTTAGTCCGGATAATTTACGGATGTATATTGCATTTTATGAGGAAGGACAAATCTTTGAAATTACACGTGAGGATGGTTTGCCATTTTCAGCAGAACCAACTCCTTTACGTCATCATTTTGTTTTGGATGAGCTATGATTTTTTTGTATTAGTCGTTGTGGAATATTTATGTGTCTCAGGATTGTTGTCCACGCTGGATAACTTATAATTTAGTACATCATGCTAGTATTTCTATTTGTACACTTGCGTGCGTGATGTTTATCGAATTTTGTGCATCATAAAGTTTGAGATAATCATAGGGAGGGAATGGGGGTATAAACTATTCATCTCAAAAAATTTAAAACTTCATCCGAAATTGATTTGTTGATTAGATAGCTTGATGTTGACTGTTCGCAATTAGACGACGTAAATAGATTTTATGTAGCTATTTCCATCACTGAGGTATTTTTAAATTGAAAGAGCCACTTGTATGTGAATACTATCCGAGTAAATGAATGAATTCAGGGTTGCATACAGAGTGATTACATGACAAACTAGCTTGTTGATATTTATGTGTTACATGTTCAATATGGCTTTCCTTTTCAAATTACTTATGATTAAACGACATACTAAGGATGAGCAGGTCAGGTTTTTCATCATCAAATATCTTTTTCATTCCTTCATTGAGCGCCTACCTAACTGATGTAAATAATGTAGAAGGTTAGAGGTACCTCATGGCTTTAATGTGGTTGGAAGCACGACTGCAATTTTTAAGAGTTAAAGAAATCTCTGCTAATTAATTGACCTGAGATTCCACATTAAAAAAATAGCGTAAATAATTTGATTAAATGTTCCGACACATTGGAAGGTTTCTATAAATGATCATAGGGTAACCACAACACCTCTTCCCATTATGCTCGACGATACCAATATCAAGAGAATTAAAAACCTGCAGCTAGGTACAAAGAGATTACTATTGGTACTAATAGTTTTATTTTCCTATTCAAATCATGTCTCTTCAGATCCATTTCCCATCCAAGACTACGCTGGGATGAGCGATCCCGTTTCCTTAAAAAATTCAAATAATCTTCGATCGATAGGCAGTGATGTACCCAGGTCACTTCAACAAGCTCAACGAGATGCAATGGAAGATATATTCAGTGGTTTGAATTTACCTATTCCTGATGGAAGAGAATGCTTATGGGAGTACGTTGATTGTTCACTCAACATAGTCACGGGTATTCAAATTCCTCCGTTGGCAAACACAGATCAAACAACTGGAACCTTATCTACTAACATTGGAAAACTGACCTCCTTGATGATTTTGGCAATCAACAACAATTTGGTGGGATCGATTCCTACAGAGATTGGAAATCTGCTTGATTTGCGACGATTGTATTTAAACGGTTTTTATCAACGATTTGGTGAGGATATTGTTTCATCGGAGCTTATTGACACAAATCGTTTGACAGGTACTATTCCAACAGAATTTGGAAATTTACAAGTATTGGGTGATGCTTATCTTGCAAATAATTCATTAACCGGAACAATTCCTCCAGGAGAACTAGGAGTCTTGATTAGGTTGAATTTAGATCACAATCTATTAACTGGCCCTATTCCTTCAGAGTGGAAAGAAACAGGATGGATATCTACGTTATCTCTGAATGGAAATGAAATTTCTGGAACCATCCCAATAGGATTGACAAGTTTGCTTGGATTGAATTATCTGGGGTTGGGAAACAATCGATTGACTGGAACGATTCATACAGAACTTTCAGAATTGCTTTTACTTCAACATTTATACCTCAATAACAACGAGTTGACCGGAACGATTCCAACAGAATTAGGAGGGATGTCACTGGTTTGGTTACTAGATTTTTCTGGCAACCAGTTGACAGGAACTATTCCGATGGAATTAGGGGATATTTTTGGTCCAATTACTTATTTGGACGTTTCAAACAATGATTTAAGTGGAGATTTTACACATGTTTGTCACATTGCTACTTATCATGTCGACGGGAATGAAGATCTAACAGGAAATTGCAATATTCCGTACAGTTTTATTCGTAAATTCTGGGCCACTTACTTTAACTTTTTCGATATTGAGGCAGCAATTGTGCGAATAAAGAATGGGCTTGCCATTGTTTTAGAAGATCCAACAGCAATAATTAGTTTCATTGAAGGGTACATTGAAAACACGATTATGAATGAGGATCTCAATGACTAGCAAAAGAAAAAATGATGAATCTTTATGATAATGCAAGATACGCGCTTGAATATATATACTCTAAGGAAACTTCTGTCAAAATAAGCACAGACAATGATTGCTAAGCTTCAGATGCAAAACTTCGCAGATAAACAGATATATGGCTAAAAATTGAAAATCTCAAACTAAACAAGTTTCTCGTAGACGCAATAAAACAATGGCAATTTTTCCAGTAGAACCTTTCTTTAATTACTACATTTATGACCATTTTGCATATAATCCCAAGAAATTGTTGCTACTTTCTTGTTAGTCACAATCAAACTCAAAACCCATAGGAAACGAGATATATTTCAATGTTGTTGTTGTTGTATGTTTATGTTTATGTAATAAGGATGTAAATCGGCATGTAGCCTCCCTTGTATTAACCATTGTCGTATCCATTCAAATTCTATTTCAATGAATAGTTTTTGATGTTTTCGGACTTCTTTCACGAATGCTTTTCGTTTGACTG
>Ga0209092_10001910_pt1 | contig 19673 bp, 11 predicted proteins | sample FraStrMetagenome_FD_187446 | JGI IMG/M metagenome (GOLD analysis project Ga0209092, IMG submission 187446) | Marine eukaryotic phytoplankton communities from Arctic Ocean - Fram Strait ARC3M Metagenome (SPAdes) (version 2) | ecosystem: Environmental > Aquatic > Marine > Oceanic | place: Fram...
TGAATTAAAAGCTGCTGAAATATTAATGACAGGTAATGTTAACGTAACAGGAACAACACACTCTAAGGGTGACGTATCAACTTCTGCTGGAAATGCACCGACTCTTGCTACTCATAAACACAAAACAACATCTATGGATACTGGTGAAGGAACTAATGCAGGCAAGAAGAATGATTCTTCAGTTGCTGATGCCTAAATGGTATAAATAGAAGTATGGCAGATTTAAAATCAGAAGCAAAGAACGTTGCGAGTACGAAACGATATGCAGATATCGATTTTAGATTCAAACCGCACCCTGTAACAGGTGACGTTACAATTAAATATGATAGTGACGCTATTACACGTGCTGTCAGAAATATTGTGCTAACCAATTTTTATGAAAGACCATTCAAACCAAGTTTAGGTTCTTCAATTAGAAACCAACTTTTTGAATTGAGTACAGACAGAAAAGTCAATAGAATGGCAAAGAAAGTTCAAAAAGTTATAGAAGACTTTGAACCACGAGTAGAAAATGTAAAAGTTTTATTAGGTGACGTATCAGACAGAAATGAACTCAACGTTACTATTTTCTACAATATAAAGAATAGCGCCCAAACACAAGAGATGGATTTCACCGTCAACAGGGCAAGATAGAGGACACTAAATGGCAGTCAAAAGTTCAGCACTAAACGTAACCGATTTAGATTTCGATGATATATCGAATAATCTAAAAAGTTATTTAAAAGGACAAGATAGTCTTAAAGATTATGACTTTGAAGGTTCAACACTTTCAATGTTGATAGACGTACTTGCGTATTCATCACATATTGGTGCGGTCAATACCAACATAGCTGCTTCAGAATTATTTTTAGATTCCGCACAAATGAGAAAGAACGTAGTATCTCGTGCAAAGGATTTAGGGTTTACCCCTGCTTCAGAAAGTGCCTCTAAAGCAATTGTAGACATAACTATGAACAACGTAAGAAATGCAGACGGTACATATCCAAGTGCAAACGAAATGGCAATTCCAGCTGGAACAAGATTTTCAACTCAATATGACGGTAAAGCATATAACTTTGTTTGTAGTGCAGGCGTAACACCTCAAGCAAATGGAAAGAATTTTACATACACAAACGTAACACTTAAACAGGGAACTAACGCAAGTGATTTATTTGTTTATGACAGACAGATAGCAAACGCTAAATTTGTACTAAGTCAATCGAGAGTAGATAGGAATGCAATGACAGTATCCGTTAACTCAAACGGAGTAAGTTCTTCTTATGTCCTTGCAAGTGATATTTCAAATATTCTTAGTACAAGTAAAGTGTACTTTACTCAAGAAAACGAAGACGGATATACAGAAGTATATTTTGGTGACGGTAGTATTGGTGTAGAACTAAATGACGGAGATATCATTACGATTCAATATACTATGGTAGACTTAGTTCATGCTAATGGTGCAAATACATTTAGTCTTTTAGACAACATTAATGGTTTCTCAGACTCAACAGTTGTAGTAACAAGCATTGCAGCTGGTGGTGCAGAAAAAGAGTCTGTAGAATCAATTAAATTTAAAGCAACAAAGTTCTACTCTTCACAAAACAGATTAGTTACATTGAATGACTACAAAGCAAAAGTATCAGAGTATTACCCAAATGCAGACGCAGTAGCAGTATGGGGTGGTGAAGATAATGACCCCCCACAATATGGAAAAGTTTTTGTTGCAATCAAACCATTGAACAGTGACTATCTTTCTGATACTGAAAAAGTACAAGTAAAAGCTAATCTAAATAAACTAAACGTTATTACAGTTAGACCCGAAATTGTAGACCCCGAAATCATTAAGATTATGGTTACGACTGTATTCAAGTATAATGAGAAGGCGACAGACTTGACAAGTGGTGAACTGGAAAGTATAGTTAAGGAAACGATTAATAAATACGATAAAGACAATCTTAATAACTTTGATAGTATATTCAGACATTCCAACATTCTTAAGGTGATTGACGAATCTGATACTTCAATTCTATCAAATATATCTAACATAAGATTAAAACTTAAGAAAAAGATTTTGTTACTAGGTCAAAATGCTGGTTTAACAGTAGACTTTGGTAACCCTTTGTATAACCCACACAGCGGACATAATTCAGGCGCTGGTGGTATTACAAACACAACAGGATTTTACATTAGTGGCGATTCCAACATCATGTATTTTGATGATGACGGAAAAGGCAAACTTCGTAGATTTTATCTATCGGGTTCTACAAGAATCTACCAAGATAATGAAGCGGGTGCTGTCGATTACGGCACTGGTAAAATATCAGTCAATTCTTTGAATATAACCTCTACGGTTAATTCAGATAATACGATTGATTTCACTCTAATACCTAACTCAAATGATGTTATTGCAAAAAGAGGTTCGTTAATCGATATTTCTTCTGCTGATGTCAAGGTCACAAGTGAATTGGACACCGTTGCAAGCGGTGAATCGAGTGCTGGTGTAGGATTTGTTCCAACATCAACCTCATCTTACTAACTATGGATAAAGCGGTCATGAATCCCATGAGTAGTTTACCATTCAATTGGATAATAATAGGAGAAAATTCAAATGGCAGATAAGAAAATATCAGCGTTAACTGCAGTAGCAGACGCAGACATCGGGGGTGATGATTTACTTCACATCGTTGATAACCCAGGCGGAACACCCGTCAACAAAAAGATGACAATCAATCAACTTTTTGAAAATATCCCTACGCATTTAGCGGTAGACGATATTACAACCGTAACTACAACTCAAAGCAACCTTGCTAGTTCTTTTGCAACCGCAATAGATTTATCAGGCGCTTCGGGTAATGTTGCATTTACGTTGGACAATGGTTCAGACGTAGGTCAGTTAAAGATAATTTATCAAAAAACTGAACCAGCTTCATCTCATGCAGCTGCAATTACGGTAACCAGTTTTGGTAGTGGAACAAGTTCCTCTGGCCAAATTTCTCAAAATACTCAAGGTGACGCAGTTGTCTTGACTTGGGATGGTTCTAACTGGTTTGTGTTAGCAAACTTTAACAGTACGGTTACATTGTCGTAATATGAATTTAAGGACAGTAGATAAACTTTTACCTAGACTAAACAGTCTAGTTCCCGATTTCGTTCAGTCAGAATCGCCAGAGTTTATTGCTTTCCTAAAAGCGTACTTTGAGTTTCTAGAACAAGAAACGATAGTTCTCAAAAGTCAATCGACAATTGATAACTTAGGATTGGAAGATGGGAGCGGTGACATATTATTTGAAACCGCAACCATCTCTCCTTCCACCTCTTCCGTTAATAAAATATTAATGGAAAGAACAGCAATAAATGCCGAACAAGATGCAGACCCATTTACCGTAGGTGAATATGTGGTTGGTAATACATCTAAATCGGTTGGTAAAATTCATGTTGTTAATGGAAACCAACTCTTTATTAAAACAATATCGGGTTACGGTTTCAAATCAAACGAAACTATAACAGGTAGAAGTAGTAAACAAGCTGGTATAGTAAAAGAATATAAAGAATCTACAGTTCGTGCAAATAACAAACTGTTAGATTATTCAGACGTAGACAAAACAACAGAATCATTTTTGGATTACTTTCAAAAAGATTTTATGCCCTCTCTTGACAGCAGTTTAAATGCTAACAAGAGAACCACAATTAAACATATCAGAGACCTTTACCAAAAGAAAGGTTCTCCCGACTCATTAAAATTCCTTTTAAGACTTCTATACGGGCAAGAAGCAGAGGTCAAATACCCATACGATAATACCATTAAGTCAAGTGAGTCTTCTTATGGTTCAGAAAGAAGAATGGTTGTTAACGTACCCATTCTTAAAGACGCACCTCAAGCAACAGACACTATAACTGAATATGAAAGTGGTGTCATATATGCACAAGGTATTATTAATGTAGTTTACCCAGTAGTTGGGTCAACCACTTTGTATTCACTTGACATAACAAACGTTGCAAGTAAAGAGTTCAGACAAAGTTCTACTATCGAATTATTAGATAGAGACACTAAAGAAGTAAGAGCAGGAACCGTTTCGGGTATTATTCAAAACTTCAATATAAACGATTCTTCAATCTATATTGACCATGGTGATAATGGTGATATTTTATTAGAAGAAGGTGGTGGATTAATCCTAGAGACAGTTAATGCTTCAGTTGGTTCACTGTATACAGTCAATGATAAGATTAACTTTGAAGGTTCAAAAGGACAATTCGGAAATGTTGGTCTTGCAACTTCTGTAGTTGAGGGAATTGAAACAGGTTCTGTAGAAGAAGTTTATATCGAAGTAGACGGTTCGGGTTATGAAGGTGGCGACATGGTTATCTTTGATAATAGAGGAACCAATGGTGACGGTGCATTCGGTATGATTGGTTCTGCTGGTGATGAACTATTCCAAGAAGCAGGAACAAGATTTGGATATTATCAATTCACTGCAACAGCAGGACAAACAGTATTCAGCGGTTACGATAATTATGGAAACCAAACAATTTACGAAGACCACAACCGACATGTATTTGTCAATGATGTGGAACAGACAACAGGATTTAGCACACAGGGAAGTGTACTAACTTTCAATTCGGGACTAGGTGCTGGTGACCAAGTAGAAATCTATACAGAGTATATGAGAATTCTACAAGAAGACGGTTCAGTTATAAACTTAGAAACAACAAATTCAAATATTAGAAAAATAACTCTTATTAATAAGGGGACAGGATACTCAAGTTTACCACTATGTGGCCCAGGCGGATACATCTATCCACTCTCATTAACTGGTTATACAGCAGGAGAAGTTATCACTGGCCAAGCGGGTGCAACAGCGGTAATCGCTCTAGTTAATAAGGAAAAAGGTAGACTAGAAGTATATCGTAGAGCAACAGATACAGGAAGTTTTAATACTGGTGAAACATTAACTGGTGGTGGTAGTGGAACAGTATCCACTATTGTTCAACACCAAGTATCTTCGGGAACGGGTGCAAAAATATTTGCATTCTCAAGAAGTATTGGTAAAGTCGGAACTATTAATTTAAAAGAACAGGGACACCAATTTACATCAGACGCATTTGTATCTGCTTCTTCAACTTATCCTATGTTGATATCTTCACCTAGTGTTGCATTATCTAAAGATACTTATATAACAGGTTCTGTATCGGGTTCAACTGCTTATGTGGTTGACTATAATGATAATACCCAGTTATTGAAAGTTAAAAATATGACTAACATGTTCTTAGAAAATGAACCTGTTACATATCCAAATGGTGGAACATTTAAAATTCACGCATTCAATCCTTTCACTGGTAGAGGAACAATGGCGGGTGAAGGATTTATTAACAAAGGAACAACCAGTGACATAGGTGCTATATCAGTATCGGGTCAGTCTATTACAGATAGTAAATTCTATCAGTCACATTCTTATGTTGTAAGAATCGGTGAAAGTATAAACAAGTTCCGTTCAATTGTCAAGGACTTAGTTCACCCGACAGGTCATATTTTCTTCGGTGAAGTTGCAGTAACAAATAATGTTGCTATGAATGTTCCCGATGCAGACCATGTAAGATTTAGACCTACCATTGTTATTAATGCTGGTGGTGATGATACTGCAAACGCAAGTGTTGGGTTAGCGACAAGAACCGCAGAAAGACAGAAGATACAAATATTCTCATTAGCTAATGAAGAAGGTGACTTAGCATATGCACCATTGATTGCATTAGTCAACGAATCAATTCCTGCCCCGAACACTAACCCTGTAACTGGTGGTGCTATTCCAGCATATCAAAAAGTTAATGGTGTAGCAACTGGTAAGGGTACGGAAGTCAATGACTCAGAAATGAGAAGTAGACATATAAACATTCTTAAAATTGTTTCCAAAAATATGGCAACAAGTCAAGTCGGTATGTGGACACCAACAGGTGGTATTCCAACAACCATATCTTTAGAAAGTGGTGACGGAACCTTTGACCCTTACTTTACTTTACAAACAAATGTAAACGGTGGGCCAGAAAGAAGACCAACACGTAATGGTAAAGTTCTTCCAATAAACCCAGCACATGAAGAACAACTTGTGTACGAAAACAACGATAGAATAGAACTTGAAGAAGTAGTATGTCAGTTGAGATTAGAAACAGAAGTTAATCCTGCTCGTCATTGGGTTTATAACGTTCGTCAAGGAGATTACGGCAGTGGTATCATAATGGAAAATGGTGATATCTGTAGATTAGAAAGTGAAACAACACTTGAAGAAGTTAATTATTTTGTAACAGAAAGGTCACGTGAAGACCTAATTGAAAGATACATGCAAATGGAAAGTGGTGAATCTATCATTATGGAAGATGATAATAGATTAGTCGTTGAGGGTGTAAGTGAAAATGCTAGCACTCAATCATTTATATCTTTTGGAAATACTTTCAATGACCTAAATATTATTAGTGGTCAGAGAGTATATGACATTGCATATTATATCAAGGACGAAACTGATGGGGACGACTTTACTTTAGAAGATGGCACAGGCTCTCTTATGAATGAAGTATCGAAACCCGAAGGTCTCAGAATACAGGACATGGAAACTATGTTTCCGACAACCTTTATTAAGAAATTTTCCGACCACGCAAGGCATAGAACTAACATAGCACATTCTGCTTACGTTAAATCGGCAACAAATTAAATAATTATAACAGTTAGTTGTTATAAATAGAAGTATAAATACATTATATCTTAGGAGATAGAATCAAATGGCAGCAATTATTACAGAGAAGTTTCGTATCCATAATGCGAGACAGTTTAAGGAAGATTTTGGTGAATCAGCTTCATCTACTTTCCTTTTCATAGGACGCCCACAAGCATGGGACGCATCAGACACAACCCCTACACCTTCAAATTCAGTTGGAGAAATGATAGACGCATACAAAGACATGATAGCGATGAAGAAAATCGGTTCAGCGGACGTATCACATGCTCTAGTAAGAAGGGATTGGGCAACAGGAACAACGTATGACGAGTATGCACATGATTACAGTGCAACAAATACAACTCCTGCTTCTTCAGCAAACAACTTATATGATTCAAGATACTTTGTTATAACAGATGAGTATCATGTATACAAATGTTTAAGAACAGGAAGAGATGGTTCGGGTAACGTAGTAACTTCTACAATTAAACCTACAGGAACTTCAACAAATCCATTCGTAACTGCAGACGGTTCAGCTGCCTCTGGACGTGGTTACATTTGGAAATATGTTTATTCAGTTTCTGCTTCCGAAACAATCAAGTTCGTAACAAACGATTTTATCCCAGTAAAAACATTGGGTGCACAAACAGAAGTCAATGGTGACCTAGGTGGATTTGGTTCCGCTGGTTCAGATGACGGTTCAGTACAATATGATGTAGAAGTTGGCGCAGTAGACGGTGGGATTCACCACGTAGTCGTAGTCAACGGTGGTGCTGGATATACAAACGGTACTTACAATAACGTTGCAGTAAAAGGTGACGGAACTAGTGCGGTAGTATCAGTTGTAGTAGCTGGTGGTGCTGTAACTCACATTTATGTGAATAACATTGGTTCAGACGAAGGAACTGGTTATAGAAAAGCAACAATCAATATTGACGATATTTCGGGTATAGGAACACCTTCAACTAGTGCAGTTGTTAAACCTATCATTTCACCAGTTTACGGACATGGTGCTAACCCAGTTGAAGAACTAGGTGGTATCTATGTTATCGTAAATTCAAGACTAGAGTTTGCAGAAGGAAGTGGTGACTTTCCAGTAGACAACGATTTCAGAAGAATAGGTCTAATTCAAGACCCATTCCAAGATGATACTACTACAGTTTCAACAGACACAACTTTAAGTGCATTACATAAAATGACTCTTTCATCAGTATCGGGTCTTTCAAAAGACGATACTATTAAAAGTGCAAGTTCCGATGGAACAGGTGTAGCAGTTAGTTCAGTAGTTTCAATCGATACTAGTAATAAGTTTATTTACCATTTACCTCAAGAAAATAGTAAAGGTGAATATGTAGACTTCGCTACTAGTGGAACTAACACAGTATTCCTAGCGTCTTCAAACATAGGAACAGTTAGTGCAGTTGATACAGATTATCCCGAAGTGCAACCACATTCGGGTGAAATCATTTACATTGAGAACAGAGGTGCGGTATCTAGGGCTTCAGACCAAATAGAAGATATCAAACTTATTGTTCAAATGTAATTTGATTTTTAATTAAAGAGATAAAATATGCCTGAAAAAGTAGACTTAAATGTAGCACCGTACTATGACGATTATGATGACAGTAAAAAATACCATAAGGTATTATACCGTCCTAGTAGGCCAATACAAGCAAGAGAAATAACCCAAGCTCAGTCTATCCTTCAAAACCAAATTGAAAGATTTGGTGACCACATGTTCAAAGAAGGGAGTATCGTTAGCGGTGGGGAATCCAACGTGGACATGGACGTTATCTATGTTAAAGTTGAAAGTGCTAATCCAAATTCATTGGGTACAGTTGGTGTAGAAAATTACAGAACTGCTTTTGATACCAAATACCTTCAAGGTAAAACTTCGGGTGTTGTTGTACAAGTTGTAACTTCATATGCAGAAACTACTTCTGATGCGATAACGTATATTGTAAGAAACTATAAATCGGGTAATGATACAGAAAACTCTTCAAGACTTACAGCAGGTGAAGAACTACAAGAAGTCACATTAGGCGCTGATGGTGGTGCTTCAAGTGCAAACAATAACAACGAACTAAAAGTTCAAGAACTAACTAAAAATCCAGTTGGTCGTTCTTCCTTGGCAGAGATTCAAGAAGGTATTATTTTTACTAGAGGATTTTTTGTTAAAGTTGATAAACAACAAATTACGCTTGAGAAATACTCAGGCTCACCAAGTTACAGAATTGGTTTAGAAATTGCAGAAACATTAGTAGGTTCATCAACAGACGCTACATTGTTTGATAACGCACAGGGTTCTTCTAACGAAAACGCTGCTGGTGCCGATAGATTAAAAATTAATTTAACTTTAGCAAAACACCTTATAGATACAACTACAGACTCAAACTTTATAGAGTTAATGAGAGTTAACAATGGTATCATGGAACTCTCAATCCAAAGACCACAATACAATGCATTCACATCTCTTCTTGCAAGAAGAACATTTGATACATCGGGCGACTTTATTGTTAGACAATTTATACCAAACCTTAAAGAACATTTAGATGACGGAATTAATGGTGGGGTTTACTCAACGCTTAATGGCGGTAAAGAAGATAGATTTGTAGTTAAAGTATCGACTGGAAAAGGATATGTCAAAGGATACGAAGTAGACAAACCAGTTGGTTCAACTGTATCAATTGCTAAAGCACGAAATACTGCAAGTCTTACGGGTGCATCGACACCAGTAAGATTAGGTAACTTTATTAAAGTTAGTAATTCACATGGTTTACCCGAATTTGGTAACGAAGCAGGAACAGACGCACAAGCACCTTATAATATCGCTAAACTATATGACTCAAATATAGGCACACCAGGCACAGAAAATGCAAGTGGTCATATTGGTTTCGCAAGAGTTAGAAACTTTGATATGGCAACTGCTGGAAGTTCTAACAGTTCAGAAGTTTGGAATGATGCTACAATATTTAATACGTATTTGTTTGATATTAAAATGTTTACTAAACTCAAGTACAGTGGACACAGTGGTACTGCAGTAGTTGGTGATAAAGTAACAGGTTCAGTATCAGGCGCAACTGCTATCGTAGCATATGATGACGGTTCGGGTGCATTATACGTTCATGACGTAGTTGGAAGATTTACTTCCGCAGACGCAATTGCATCAACAAATGGTTCGTTTGCAATGACAGCTGGTCAACATACTGGTGAAAATTTCAACGGAACTGCTAGTTCAGTAAGAACATATAATATCGACAGAGTTCGTGGTATATCACAAGCACCTAAAGCTACCGCAAGAGAAACATTTACTGCAAACGTATATTCAGATGCAGACTTTGTTTTAACTGGTCAATGTTCAATTAGTGGTACTGCATTAACAGGTTTTGCAAGTAAGTTTACTGCAGACCTTAAAGAAGGTGATATAGTTGTTGACGGTGGTGGTGCAGAAAAAATTATCCAATCTATAACAAGTGATATAGCCGCTGTATTAACAACTTCAGCATCTACTGGTTTAACAAACACAAACGTAACAAGAAGAAGAACAAGAGTATTCGACCAAGAACAAACCGCTTCTATCTATGCATGGCCGAGAGATTGGGTCAAGACACATACACCCGACCAAGTGCAAGTAAGAAGGTCACAAAACGTAACAATTTCAAGTGGTGCAATCACACTTACAATTGGTTCTGCTGAATCATTTTCAAATAGAGGAACAGTAGATAACTATTCATTTTCCGTAGTAGAAGAATCATTAGACGGTTCTGCTACATTCGCCAATGGTGACATGGTAGACGTAACTAATAATTTAAGTGGTGCACCATTCACAGATTCAATATCGGGTAATAACTTAACAATAAGTGGATTCCCGACTGCAGATAATGGTGCTATTTTAAAAGCAACATTTACTGTAGACATTAACTCACCTGTTAATAGAGACAAAGGTTTAAAACAATCAAGGTGTTTATCAGTAGTAAACAGTAGAGCAACTGGTGGATTTTACGGAACATGTTACAACGATAAAGAAATATCATTAGGTGTTGCAGACTGTTACAAAGTTCGTGGAATATACGAAGGTAATGGTTCAACCGCACCAAAACCACCTTCAGCTGTAATTACAGAAACAACTAGTCCTGCTGTTGCATTTTTAAGTTTTGAAGTTATAAAAGGTAATACCTCAGACGCACGTGCTGTTATTATAAACTATAATGGTTCCGCAAACAAAAGTTTCTACTACTATGTAAACGATAAAATTTTCACAGAAGGCGAAACTATTGTTGGTCAAACTTCAAAAGCAGTAGGAACAGTTTCAACTGTAGACGTTGGTGCAACAAACATCACAACTAGATATTACTTTGATAATGGTCAGAGAGACGGTTTTTATGACCACGGTAGACTACAATTAAAGTCAGGCTCTCCAGCTGCAAACAATCAGATACTTGTAGTCTTTGATTACTTTACTGCAAGTGGTAATGGTGACTTCTTTGATGTTAATTCATATTCGGGTATCGAATATAAAGACATACCAAGATATGTTCCAAGTAAAGTTGACCTTGGTGGTTTAGAACCCGATGGTGAGTTTGAATTAGCAGACGCTGTTGACTTTAGACCAGTATTAGGACAAATCCTAGGAACAACTACATTCAGTTCAAGTGCACCTAACCCCGATAGTCCAATTAATTTAAGTGACACATCATCGGGTGCGGTATCTTCACCATTTGCATATTCAAGTAAATCATTTGAAGCTGCTGTAAGTGGTGTATCATCAACAGGTGCTAGTGCGGTAGACGTACCAGTTCCAGGCTCTAACGTAGTTGGTGACCTCTCATTCTATGTTGGAAGGATTGATAAAGTCTTCTTACATAAAGACGGTGAGTTCCAAGTCTCTCAAGGAACCCCTTCATTGACTCCTATGAAACCAAAAGGAATTGATGACGCTATTGAGTTGTATGAACTAAGAATACCACCTTTCACATCAGACTTAAAGAAAGTAAGATTAAGAAGTGTAGACCATAGAAGGTTTACAATGAAAGATATCGGTAAGATATCTAACCGTGTTGCTAACCTAGAAAGATTGACAACACTATCTCTATTAGAAAGAGATACACAAACAATGCAATTCCAAGACTCAGACGGATTTGATAGATACAAATCGGGTTTTGTTGTAGATTCATTTAAAGGACATAATGTTGGAGACGTTAATCACATAGACTATAATTGTGCTATTGATACAAAACAAGGCGTACTAAGACCTAAGAGTTTCCAAAACTTCTTCGACATGGAATTAGATACTGTTAATAGTTCAGAGTACCAAAAAACTGGTGACTTAATTACTTTACCTTATACAAACACATCGTTTGTAAATCAAAGTAAAGCTTCAAGAGCAATGAATGTTAACCCGTATCACGTATTTGCATTTATTGGAAATGTTAACTTAACTCCTGCTTCAGATATATGGCAAGACCAAACACAATTACCCGAAGTAAGAATAAACAGAGAAGGTAACTTTGACGCACTATTAGCTGAAAGCGGAGACCTAGGAACTGTTTGGAATTCATGGCAAACAAACTGGGTTGGAGAACCTACAACTGTATCTACAGAAGTTCTTTCAACGTCAAGTGGTTCATGGAGTGGAGACCCTGCTCAAGGTGGTGAATGGGTATCGGGTACAGAAGTATCAAGAGAAATCACAAGCACAGTAGAAACACAAAGTAGAACTGGTATTAGAACTACAGTAGTAGAAGATTTTGTAGAAGACAGAAATGACAGAGTTGTAAGTATGTCTGTTATTCCTTGGATTCGTAGACAAGTTATTAGGATTGATGCTGTAAACTTAAAACCCGATTCATTCCATTATGTTTTCTTCGATGACCAAAATGTCAATGCAATGGTAAGACCTTTCAGTGCAACATATTCACAAGACGGTGGAACAACTGCTTCTTCGGGAATTAAAGCAGACGGTAATGGTAGAGTACAAGCATACTTTGACTTACCTAATGATGCAACAAATAAATTTGCTACTGGACAAAGAGTATTAAAAGTTACTTCTAGTTTCTATGATGAGTCTAACCCTTCATCGGGTGGTTCAGCACAATTTAATGCACAGGGTTTACTACAAACAAATCAAACAGAGATTATTTCTACTAGAAATGGTAGGACAATAATGCAGAGTACAACTGGTGATAGACAGATAACAAGACGTGGTGAGGTAATGAACTCACAAAACGTTGATACAGACCCACCACCAAGACCTGTACCACCAGCAGACCCAATACCGTTTCCTGCTACTCCGCCAGAACCGCCAGAACCGCCAATTGAAGTACCGCCAGTTGATATAGTTATTCCTGGCTTCCCAATCAATAGTATTGGAGAAGGTGGTTGGGACTTTGAATGGGATTTTGGAACTTTTTGGATGGATCCATTAGCACAATCATTCTTGATTGATAAGACTGGTGGTATGTACTTAACAGAAGTAGACTTGTTCTTTAAAACTAAGGACGATAGTTTACCTGTATCTGTAGAAATAAGAAATATGGTTAACGGATATCCTGGCCAAATTATTCTACCATTCTCAGAAGTTACAAAGAATCCTTCCGAAGTTAATTTATCACAGGACGGTTCAACTGTTACATCATTTACATTCCCAAGTCCAGTATTCTTAGAACAGAATCAAGAATATTGTTTTGTTGTGCTTTCAAACTCTGATAAGTACGAAGCATTTATTTCAAGAATGGGAGAGACCGACTTAATCACTGGTCAAACAATTTCGGGACAACCATACGCTGGTTCATTGTTTAAGTCTCAGAATGCTTCAACGTGGACTGCAGAACAAACAGACGACCTTAAGTTTAACCTTAAGTATGCAAAATTTGATACAAGTAAAAGACCTGTTATTAAGTTTAATAATAAATCATTAAGTGCTTCAGACTTGCAACCTAATCCAATAGAATCATATACTGGTACGAACTATGTAAGAGTATATGCTTATGGTCATGGTATGTACGATACTTCTTCTAATGCCGTAATAACGGGAGTAACAGGAGAAAATACTGGTGCAGTAAAAAATATTGAATCAGAAGGTTCAATGGCAACAACTGGAACTCTTCCCGCTGATGGTGACTATAATAACCTAGCAACTACTAATGACGGTAGCGGGACAAATTGTACATTAGATGTTACAATTTCTTCGGGTGCTGTGAGTTCAGTTAAGATTTCAAATCCTGGCTTTGGTTATACAACAACTAATGTATTAACAGTTACAAACTTTGGTAGTGCAACCAATACCTTAGCGGTTGACATTGATTTTGTAGACCAAACAATTGGTGGTATTCCAGTATCATGTATTAATGGAACATATACTGCTATAGGTAATATAGATATCGATAGTTATACAGTAATACCCGACTTATCAAGCACAGACCTTAAGACAGGATATGTTGCATTATCAAGTACACAAAGTGGTGGAAGTAGTGTAACAGCACAAAGAAACTATTACTTCGATACTATACATACAATGATACCAAGTGTCCAATTAAAAGGAACACAGATACATACAAACATTAGAACAACTGCAATGAAATCGCCAGAAGGTTTTGGTGGAACAGCATACAGTAAAACAAATACTGCAGAGTTTATCACATTAAATGATAATCACTTCTTAGATTCGCCAGCAATTGTTGCTTCACCTATTAACGAAACAAATGAAATGGCAAGTGTTCGTTCATTTACATGTACATTGCAAATGCAATCGCCAAGAAACAACCTTTCACCAATGGTGGACGTTTCTTCTTTAGGTGCATTAGGTATAATGAACAGATTAAACAATATAGACAGTGGTACAGACCTTGCAACAGGACTCACATACGTGGACTCTACGGAACCCGATGGTGACAACAATGCATTTGTATACTGTACAAGAAAGGTCTCTCTGGCAACGCCTGGCACCGCTGTGAAGGTCATGTTAGACGGGTTCAGACCTGCTAATACAGATATTAAAGTACTATACAAGGTACTGGAAAATGATAACTCAACTCCATTTGACGATGTTGGTTGGAATTACTTTAACGTAGACGGTTCGCCAGATATTACGGTGGGTAGTGACGCAAGAAACTTTAAAGAGTATAACTATTCGGTTGAAGGAATTTCAGAGTTCTCAGCATTTGCAGTTAAGATTGTAGGTCAATCAACAAACACTTGTAAAGTGCCTTTGGTAAGTAACATGAGGGCGATTGCTTTAGCAACGTAATAATATGTCTAAATTTGCTTATGAAAAAGGACACGCTAAAGTAGAAGGACATTCTACCTTATTAAGAGACGAAAGTTCAAATGCAATTGTTAATACAGACATAGACGGTTACAAAGCTGCAGTAAGAAGAAAGAAAGTATTTCAACTGCAGAGAGATGAAATAAATACGATAAAGAATGAAATGAGTGAGATAAAACAACTATTAGGTGAAATATTAGAGAGAACAAATGGCAAAATCAGTTGACCAATTCAGTACACTAGAAAACTTTAGAACACGTTATAACGAACTAGCTATAGACGTTGGGGACATAAGCGGTCTAAGGACGGGTGTCAAAAATAATATAATCGATGCAATTAATAGTATCGAAGATAAGACATTCTTTTATCAAGAATTTCTGTACACTGCTACGTCTTCTCAAACCGCATTCACAGGAAATGACGCATTTAGTAATGATTTGTCATTCAAAAAAGATAGAATACAAGTTTATAAAAATGGTGCATTGTTAAGAGTTGGTGACGATTATACTTTAGGAAGTCAACAATCAGACGGTACATTCAAACAAGTTTCACTAACTGCTGGTGCAACTACTGGTGATAAAATTGCAATTCATGCTTTCACTGGTTCTTTTTTAACAGTTCAAGGTGGTGGTACTGGTGGTAGTTCTTTATTTACAGAAACTGCAGCCAATACAATCTTTAACCATAATAGCAATGGTATAATCTTAAATGCTGGTAACACACCTTCTGTAACTTCATTAGACACTGGTGTAAACATTCAGTTAGAAGGTGTAACTAAAGTTGATGGCAATCTGTCAGTTGATACTGGACATACATTTACAGCACCAACTATTACAGACTCAACAGCAACCATTACAGGTGGAGTTGGAACTGGATTTAGTTCTTTAACTTCTACAAACTTAGTTGGTAATCTAACGGGTAACGTAAATGGTAATGTAACTGGTAATTTGACTGGTAATGTAAGTACAAGTTCTGGCAACTTGGAAGTTACCGCAGCTACATACATAACAGAATTCAAAGGTGGTGGGTCAACCGAAGGACAGATTAAACTTAACTGTCATGCTAACTCACATGGTCAAACTATTAAACCTCAACCACATAGTGAAAATGTCACAAATACACTTACACTTCCTGCTGGTTCAAACCAAGAACTGGTTGGAACAAGTGCAACTCAGACATTAACAAATAAAACTATTACAGGTACATTTACTGGTAACGTTACAGGTAATATAACAGGTAATGCAGGCGGTACAGCAGGTGATGTTTCAAATCATTCAGTTGCTGGTCTAAGTGACGTTAGTTACGATGGCGGTGCACCAACTGCTGGACAAATTTTAGTTTGGGACAATTCCAACAGTTATTGGGCACCAACAGACGCATCTACATCGGATAGTGTGACAGAAGGGTCTAGTAATTTATACTTCACAGATGCAAGAGTTTCTACAAGAACAGACACTATATTAAATCATAATAATCACAGTAACATTACAGTAGCAAAAGTTGGTAATGAATTACAGTTCAGTGCAGCTTCACAATATGGTAACGAAGATGTTTTAGACTATCTTGGAGGAACTACTACAACTGGTGAGGGTCTTATAGGTGGAAATGGTATCGACTTATCATATGATGATGCAGCTAATACACTTACCATACATAGTGATATAGAAAGTGGAAATGGTCTTGTTGCGACATCAGAAGCAACAGGAGAAAATACAATAGCCGTTGGAGCAGGGAAAGGAATATCAGTGAACGCAAATGATGTACAGTTAAATTATACAGTACAAAACAGTGCACCAGGCAGTGTTGGTTCAACAGCAGATGGACACCTATGGTTCGTGGTGTAATGAGTGATGTGTAATGTCAGACGAAATATATATAAATCTTAAGAATGCCCCTACTCCGCAAGGACAGTTAGGGCCAACAGGGACATTCCAACAAACCTATCAAGGTCAAAGAATTGTTCAAGGACAATTACAGGCGCAAAGGATAGTTCAAGGACAAACCCCGTTTACGTATCAAAATAGATATCCGTTTACGTATCAAGCAAATGCTCAAGGTAGATATCCATTTACCTATCAGAATGCCTACACATATCCTGCTAATGCAACTGGAACTGTTCCTGCTACATATCCTGCTAGCTCACGTGGAAGATATCCTGCTAATACACGAGTGCAACAGCCTGCGACTTATCAAGCAAGATACCCATTCCCGTATCAGGCAGATGCACGTGGAAGATATCCTGCTGATGCACGTGGAAGATATCCTGCTGATGCACAGGGAAGATATCCCTTTTCGTATCAAGCAAGATATCCATTTAGGACACCGTATCCATTTACGTACCCCGCTAATAAAGTAGGGACAACCACCGTTACTGCTAGAACACAACAAGTATATGTTGCTTCGGCACAAGGCCCGCATACAGGAACGGCACGAAGACCTGCCATATTTCAGATTGACCCAAAATTTGGAAGTGGGGTTTACCAAGAAACATATGCCTCTGGTCAAGCACAAGGGCCGTTTACATATCAAGCACGAACACAAAAACTTGCCACTACGACTACGCAGACCCGAAATCCATTGACAGGCACTTATCAGGTGCAAATACCGTATATTGGTGAGTCATTTATTGCCCCGTATACATATCAACAACCCGTATCCACCACTCAGACTCAATACGCTCAACAACCGTATCCGTTTACGTATCAAGCGAATGCAACGGGTCAAACGACTGCACAAGGAAGCTATCCTGCTAGTATTCAAGGAAGATATCCGTTTACATATCAAGCAAGATATCCGTTTACATATCAAGCAAGATATCCGTTTACGTATCCTGCTGATGCACAGGGAAGATATCCTGCTAATACACGAGTGCAAACACCGAGTACGTATCAAGCAAGATATCCGTTTACATATCAAGCAGATTATAATAACCCATATCCGTTTACGTATCAAGCACAAGGTACATATCCTGCTAACGCACGTGGAAGATATCCGTTTACGTATCCTGCTGATGCACGTGGAAGATATCCTGCCAATGCACAGTCAGCTTATCCGTTCCAACAGAACTATCAGAATCCTTATCCGTTTCAACAGGATTACTCAACAACTAGGTCTATCGGAGCAGCTGCGAAAGCTAAAGGTGTCTTTGTAAATGACGGTTCAACATTAAAGAAAATGCAAGAGATATATGTAAATAATCAAGGTACATTGGAAAAAATTCACCAAGCAGTACCTAACGCACAGTTCTCGAAAGGATAAATAGTAATATGTCAGCAGTAGCAAACTTATACATAGACCAAGGAACCGATTTCTCAGTACAGGTAGATTGTACTGATACGCAAGGTGATGTCCTAAATTTAACGGGGTATACTGCAACGGCACAAATCCGAAAAACTTATGGTTCTTCTAATCCAACTGCAACCTTCTCATGCACTCATAGTGGTGTTGGTGGAGTGGTTACTATGCAGTTAACAGATACAGTAACTGCTGGAATTGCAGAAGGCAGATATGTTTATGACCTTATCGTACAAGACGGTAGCGGACTTAAAAGTCGTATCGTAGAAGGACAAGCAATAATTACTCCGAGTGTAACGAGGTAACATGTCAATTAAAGGTAAATTAAGAGGAACGTCTAATATCAAGGTGCAAACGCTTAAACTTGGTTCAACAGACGTTAATATCTCTACAAAATCTATTCAAGAACTGCAAGACGTAGAAGCAACAGAAACCGACCAAGGTCTTTTGCAATACGATGCTTCAGCCGATAAATGGAAAACCACGTCAACCATTGACGGTGGCACTTTCTAATCGTATAAATAGTAAAGACACATCAAGGGAACATCTTTGAGTTCCGACCCACATAGTGAGTGGATAGGTAAATCATGGATACATATCCCTATGTGGGAAAAACTAACAGAATTATACGAGGAAAAATAAAATGGCAACAGTAATTCAAATTAAAAGAACGACTGGTGTTTCTAGCCCAACAGTATCAGATTTAGCTGAAGCGGAATTGGCATATGTCCAAGACCGTTCTAATGACGGTGCTTCCTCAAAGTTGTTTATTGAGTCAATTGATTCAAGTTCAAATCCAGTAATACATGAAATCGGTGGTAAGTACTTCACAGATATCATAAAAGGTTCAACACCTACTCCTGCCAATTTAATAGTTGGTAACAGTGCAACTGCTGGTGCAAGTTTACAACTTAGAGAAGACTCCGACAACGGTACAAACTTTGTTGCTATTAAAGCACCCGACACATTAAGTGCAGACGTAACATGGACACTTCCAACAACAGACGGAAGTAACCAACAGGTTTTAGAAACAAACGGTTCGGGACAGTGGGGTTGGAGAACAGTAACTTCAACTATAGACGGTGCAACTGATACTAATTTAACATCAGTAGCAGACGGTTCTATGTTATTATATGATACAGGAACATCTAAGTGGATAGATAACGTCATGTCAGGCGATGGTTCAATGTCAGACGGTGGTGTAATGACCATATCCAATGACGCTGTAACACTAGCAAAAATTGCAGACTCAGTAATCATCACAGAAGCAGAAGGTATCGCTGGAAACGATAACGATACTGGATTCCCAACAGCAGCTGCTGTTAAGGACTACGTTGATACTAACGTAACTGCTCAAGATTTAGACATTGCTGGCGACAGTGGAACAGGTGCAATCGATTTAGATTCACAATCACTTACAGTACAAGGTACTGCAA
>Ga0209092_10001912_pt1 | contig 19654 bp, 18 predicted proteins | sample FraStrMetagenome_FD_187446 | JGI IMG/M metagenome (GOLD analysis project Ga0209092, IMG submission 187446) | Marine eukaryotic phytoplankton communities from Arctic Ocean - Fram Strait ARC3M Metagenome (SPAdes) (version 2) | ecosystem: Environmental > Aquatic > Marine > Oceanic | place: Fram...
TTCATCAACCATTCCATAGGCTTTTGCCTCATCTGCTTTCATCCAATAATCTCTATCAGAGTCATTATGAACTTTTTCTATTGTTTGTCCAGAATGTTTCGCAATGATTGTATATAATTCGTCTTTCAATTTTAAGATTTCTCTTGTGGTAATTTCTATATCTGATGCTTGCCCTTGAGCACCTCCTAGAGGCTGATGAATCATAACTCTAGAATGTGGTAATGCAGATCGTTTCCCTTTTGCACCTGCACACATTAAAACAGCTCCCATAGATGCTGCCATTCCTGTACAAATTGTTGCAACATCTGGTTTTATAAATTGCATAGTATCGTAAATACCAAGACCTGCATAAACACCTCCTCCCGGAGAATTAATGTAAATTGAAATATCTTTATTAGCATCTAAACTTTCTAAAAATAATAATTGCGCTTGAATTATGTTGGCCACCTGATCATTAATTCCTGTTCCTAAAAATATAATTCTATCCATCATTAAACGAGAAAAAACATCCATTTGCGTAATGTTCATCTGACGTTCTTCCATAATATATGGTGTTAAACTACTTGTAATTTTACCAAAATATGTACTATTTATTCCGTGATGTTTTGTTGCGTATTGTTCAAACTCTTTTGCGTAATCCATTCCTTTATTCATTTTTAATTTGAAGTGTAAATATAAGAACTATTTCTTACTATTTTCTTTCAGTTAGTTGCTAAAAAAACCTGAATCTAAGAACTCAGGTTTGTTTAATTTATAATTCTCCAGTTTGCTAAAACAGAAAAACTCTATAAAGAACAGCCTTTAACTGTTATTTATATACTTCTTTAATAAAGTCTTCATAAGAAACCTCTTTTGTCTTGAAACTCATATTCTCTTTATAAAAAGCCAATAGTTTTTGACTGATTAATTGTGATTGTAACTTTTGAGCTTCTTCTTTATTTTGCAATATCTTACCGGCTATATCATCCAATTCTTTTTCTTCTGGATTCATATTACCAAATTGAGCCATTTGAGAACGAATAAACCCTTTTGCGTACTCTACTAATTCTACGTAATCTAATTTAATATCATTATCTTTTATAATCTTTGATTCGATTAATTGATAACGTAACCCTTTTTCAGAATTTGTATATTCACTAGCAGCCTCCTCAGAAGACAATTCTTTTTCACCAGCAGTTGCTAACCATTTCTGTAAGAATTCTGCAGGTAAATCAAACTTGGTATTTTCTATTAAATGTTCTATTACTGCATTTAATAATTGTTGATCTGCTTGTTGTTGAAATTGATTTTCTGAATCTTCTTTAATCTTATCACGTAATTCTTTTACTGAACTTACGCTACCATCGGCAAATAATTTATCAAATAATTCTTTGTCTAAATTTGCGGGTTCAGTTTTTGTAATTTCCTCTACAGTTAAAGTAAGATTACTATCTAAATCATTAATTTCTTCTTGAGTTAGACCTAAAACATTTTGCAACGTATGATCTTCTTTAAATAGTTTTTTTGTTTCTAACTCTATAACATCCCCTACTTTAGCTCCAACAACTTTCTTTTCGTTCTTCTTACCTTTTAAGTCATTAACTAAAAAAGTTGACTTTTTATTAATCTCTTTTTCTTCGTTTATAAAAGTTCCTGTAACATTAGATGACTCTGAAGCCTCATCTAAAGATGATGTTGTTCCAAAACGAGTTTGAATATTTTCTAATTCTTTATCGATTAATTTTTTGGTAGCAACAATATTATATTGATTTACTTTCTTTTTTGATTTTAAGTTAACTTCAAATTGTGGAGCTAGACCTAGTTCAAATTCAAAAGAAAAAATTTCTGCATCCCAATCAAAATTTTCTTTAACTATTGGCAATGGATTTCCTAAAATATCTAACTTCTCTTCTGCTAAATATTTATTTAAAGAAGATTGTAAAAGTTTATTAACTTCATCTATCATTATAGATTTACCATACTGCTTTTTAATCATTCCCATTGGCACATGCCCTTTTCTGAAACCAGGAATATCTGCTTTTTTACGATAATCTGTTAATAATTCTGATACTTTTGCCTGATAATCATCTGCTACAATATCAACTTTTAAAATCGCGTTTAACGCATCTTTATTTTCTCTTGTAATATTCATTTCTTATTCTCTTTTCTTTAAAAAATCGAGTGCAAAATTAATCATTTTAATTGATTTTACAAATGTTTAAATAGTTCTATTTCAGTATTTTTATCTAATAATTCGTTGTATTATTTTCATTATTTAATAATGAAAATAAGGCGGACCTAAAAACTGACAACAATATGCTAAAAAATAAGGCTGCAAAGAAACCTGATACTGCAAAACCATCTATTAATTTATCTGCTAGTAGTATAATAACTGCGTTTATCACAAAGATAAACAAGCCGAAAGTTACTATCGTTGCAGGAAGTGTAAAGAAGATTAATAAAGGTCTTACAATCATATTTAATAAGGAAATAACGACTGCTACAATAATTGCAGATGTATACCCTGCTACTGAAATTCCAGGTAAGATATTGGCTAAAATAATTACTGCTAAAGCCGTTAATAAAATTTTTAAAAAGTCACTCATTTTAATTGATTTTTAAATTCCTTAAATGATTCAAATAATAATATAAACTATATACTGCTAAAAGTGTACCAAATTAAAGATATCCTTTTTTGGCAGATTTTTGTGTTAAATCATTTCCTTAAATAACGGATATTTTAATGAATTAATTATAAAATATATGAATTACTAATTGGGTATTTTATTTTACTTCTTTCTGTAAATCAGTAGCTCTTCTTTCAAGTTCTGCTTGAAATTCTTCCATAACAGGTTTTACGGTACTCTCTGGTATATCAGCCACTTTAATGTACATTAATCCATCAACAGCATTATTAAATTTTGGGTCTACATTAAATGCAACCAATCGTGCATTTTGCTTCACGTATTTTTTAATCAAAACAGGAATTCTTAATGCACCTGGCTCAATTTCATCAATAATTTTATCAAACTTTTGCATGTCAGCCTTTGTGGCATCAAATACAAAATCTTTGTCACCATCTTTTAATTTCACTTTAAATTCTTTCTTTGGATAAATATATTGAGCCACATAAGGATCATAATAATGAGATTTCATAAACTCTATCATTAACGATTTAGAAAATTCTGAAAATTTGTTACTTATACTTACCCCTCCCATTAAGTATTTATGCTCTGGATAACGCAATGTTACATGAACAATACCTTTCCATAATAAGAATAACGGCATAGGTTTTTGCTGATATCCTTCAATGATAAAAGCTCTTCCCATTTCTATGGTATTCTCCATCATTTGATACAGTTCTGGCTCAATTCTAAAAAGTGTTTGAATGTAAAAACCATTGATACCATACTTTTTATAGATCTCTTTTCCAAGACCCATTCTATAAGAACCCGCCAAACAATTTGCATCTCGATCCCATAAAAACATATGATAATAATACTTATCATATGTATCCAAATCTATTGATTTGTTTGTTCCTTCCCCAACCTCTCTAAAAGTTATTTCTCTCAATCTTCCAATCTCATGTAATAAATTAGGAATCTGTTTTGCATTAGCAAAAAAAACTTCATAATTTTTACTTTCTAACAATCTACCATCTGCCTCTCTTAGTTGATTTACTTCTTTAATAAATAAATCTATATTTCTTTGTGCTGCAATTTTTTTTGCAGGCTTCTTAGGAATTTTTAAATTCTGAGTTGATAATAGTTTGTGAGATTTTTCAAAAGGGTTCGCAAGCATATATGTTTTCTTTCTTAAGAACTCATAAAAAGATGGAATATCTTTGTAAGCTTCTTGATCTTTTAATGAGATAGGCTTCCCTATTCGTACTTTAATTATTCTCCCATTCTGCGAAATAACTTCTGATGGTAATTTAGCTGTCCTTAACGTATCGGATATTTTTGATAAAAAGTAAAAAAGCCTGCTATTTTTTGCATGAAAATAAATAGGAATGACGGGGACATTTGCTTTTTTTATCAACCTAACAGCTCCTTCCTCCCAGGGTTTATCAACTTTTAATTTACCGTCTTGGTAAGTTGAAACTTCTCCTGCAGGAAAAATTCCTAACGGCCTTCCATCTTGCAAGTGCGAAAGAGCAGCTTTAATACCTGAAACACTTGATTTTGCATCCTTCCTGTTTTCAAAAGGATTTACTGGCATTACAAAAGGTTTTAAAGGTTCTATTCTATGCAATAAAAAATTAGCAATTATTTTGTAATCTGCTCTTTTTTCAATTAACAATTTTAATAAAAGAACACCATCTATTCCGCCAAGTGGATGATTAGAAACTGTAATAAAGGGGCCCTCTTTGGGAATTCTTTTTAAATCTTCTTCAGGAATATTAAATTCGATATTACAATCATTTAAAACTCCATTTAAAAAATCTAAATCCGTTTTATTTTTATTCTTATTATAAATTTTATTGATAGTAGAGATGCGTAGAACCCTTATTAACAACCAGCCAATAAAAGTTCCAATAAAACCAAAATTCTCTAAACCAATTACTTGCGCAATCTCTTTAGATGTTACTAACGCCATAAGTTATAGTTAAAGCCAAATGCAAATTTACTAAAAAAAGAAATAACGAATTACTGATTGGTATCTAAAACGATTTGAACTGTTTCCTTGTTCGTCTGTCTTAACAGTGAAGTTCCTTTTGTAGCAATTTTTTCTAACGTTTCATCATTAAAATGACGGATGGTATATAAGTCTACTTTTTTTTGAAAGTCAATTTTGAATTCATTTTTTAAATCGCCGTAAAATGCATCAAAATTATTAAATTTATTATCTACACAAATAGAAAAACTAATTGCAGAGTTTTGAATTAGGTTTACCTTTAGGTTATAGTCATGTAATTTTTGAAATATATAGCTAATATTATTTTCTACCATAAAAGAAAAATCGTTGGCAGAAATAGAAACTAAAACTTGATTCTTTTTAACTATTAAACAAGGAATATAAGGCTCTAAAGTTGTGCCTCTAGAAACTTTTGTGCCTTTCCCTTTTGGATTTATAAAGGAGCGCACAAAAAGCGGAATCTCTTTTTCTTGAAGCGGTTGTATTGTTTTGGGGTGTATTACAGATGCGCCATAAAAAGCCATTTCAATAGTTTCTTCATAGGAAATCTGCTTTAACAGGGTCGTTTGTTCAAAAACTCTTGGATCTGCATTCAGAACACCCAAAACATCTTTCCAGATGGTTACACTAGTTGCATCCAAACAATAGGCAAAGATTCCTGCAGTGTAATCTGACCCTTCACGTCCTAAAGTAGTTGTGTTTTCTGTATCATTGGCTGCAATAAACCCTTGGGTTATATTTAATTTCTGTTTATCAAATTTATTATTAATTATAGTTTCTGTTAACTCCCAATTTACTTTTGCATCTCTATAATTACTGTCTGTTTTTATAAAATTTCTAACATCGAACCAATTATTTTCAATACCAATTTTTGACAAATATGCACTTACTATTTTTGTTGATAGTAATTCTCCAAAACAAATAATTTGATCGTATACATAATTATACCTTTGTGAAGTATTTCTTTCCAAGAACCAACTTAACTCACTAAAAAGAATATCGACTTTACTATAAATAGTTTCCTCTTTATCAAAAAGTTCGTCCATAATTTTTTTATGATACGCTTCAATAAAGTTAAGTTTTATCGGAAGATCCTCTAATTTTTGATAATATGCATCTACAACATCTTCAAAAGCATTTGTCATTTTACCCATTGCAGAGATAACAATTAACGTATTTTTTGTGCCTTCATTTTGTAAAATAGTAGCAATATTTTTAATATTACTAGCATCTTTTACAGATGCACCACCAAACTTAAAAATCTTCATTTAGCCTTATCTATAAAATTCTCTAACCCTTCACTATCCATTTGCACAACAGACCAGTCTTCTAATATTGTTGCTCCTGTACTTTTATAAAAATTTATTGCATTGGTATTCCAATCTATCACTTCCCATCCAACACGTTTTACACCCAAAGAATGAGCATGTTTTAAAAAAGCTGTGTACAAGGCTTTTCCTACCCCTAATTGCCTTTTGCTTTGAGTAACAATTAGATCTTCTAGATGAATGGTTCTTCCTTTCCAAGTTGAATATCGTTCGTAAATTAAGGCAAGTCCAATAATTTTATCGTCTTCCTCTGCCACAAAGAATTTAAATTTTGGATGTTCAGAAAAACCATCTCTCAACAGATCATCCACAGTAATATCAACCGCTTGTGGTTGCTTTTCAAAAATTGCCAATTCTAGGATTAAATCGAACACAGATTGTACATCTTTTTGCCTTCCTTCTCTTACTGTAAAAATCATTTAAATTATTTTCTTCAAAGATAGTTTAATTAGAATAATCTTAAAATAATTGACGATTTTGAACATTTATTTTTCATTTGTTTAATATTTATCGTTTGCTATTTAGTATTTCAATATTGTGGAGTAAAATCATCTAATTCGAAATCGTTTTAGTAAAAAAAAAATAGCATCTTTGTAACACTAAACAATTCTTTAACATGGCAAATAAAAATCAAACTTTAGGTGAGTTTATTATTGAAAATCAAGACTCATTTAAATATTCTTCAGGAGAACTATCCCGATTAATTAATTCTATAAGATTAGCTGCAAAAGTTGTAAACCACGAAGTAAACAAAGCTGGTTTAGTAGATATTACAGGCGCTGCTGGGGATACAAATATCCAAGGAGAGGATCAGCAAAAACTGGATGTATATGCCAATGAAAAATTCATAAAAACACTTACAAAAAGAAATATTGTTTGTGGAATTGCGAGTGAAGAAGAAGATAGCTTTATAACAATTAATAGTCAAGACGAAAACAACCAAAATAAGTATGTTGTTTTAATTGATCCTTTAGATGGATCTTCTAACATCGATGTGAATGTTTCTGTTGGAACTATTTTCTCAGTATTTAGACGTGTAACTCCTTCGGGAACTCCAGTTAAAATAGAAGACTTTTTACAAAAAGGCAGTGAACAAGTAGCTGCTGGATATGTTGTTTATGGTACTTCTACAATGCTCGTTTATACCACTGGAGACGGTGTAAATGGATTTACATTAAATCCTGCAATTGGTACCTTCTATTTATCGCATCCAAATATGACGTTCCCTGAAGATGGAAGTATTTATTCTGTGAATGAAGGAAATTATATGGATTTCCCTTTAGGTGTAAAAAAATATATAAAATACTGTCAGGAAGAAGAAGGAGATAGACCTTATACCAGTAGGTATATCGGTTCTTTGGTGTCAGATTTTCATAGAAATATGATAAAAGGTGGAATTTATATGTACCCTAAAGGATCTAGAAATCCAAATGGAAAATTACGCTTATTGTATGAATGTAATCCTATGGCATTCATTGCAGAACAAGCAAATGGAAAATCTTCTGATGGCTACATTAGGACAATGGATGTGGAACCTACCGAACTTCATCAAAGAGTTCCATTCATTTGTGGAAGCAGAAATATGGTAGAAAAAGTGGAAGAGTTTATGCGGGAGTTTGGAGAATAAATCATTTCTATATCATTATCAATTATCCAATCAACAACTTCTTGTAGAACCATATTATTATGATTAAATTTGTAGTAATAAGAAATTTAATTATTTAAAACATAAAATTATGGCTTTTCAATTACCAGAATTAGGTTATGCATATGATGCTTTAGAACCAAATATAGATGCAAGAACTATGGAAATTCACCATAGCAAACATCATAACGGATATACAACAAAATTAAATGCTGCAGTTGCAGGAACTGATTTAGAAGGGAAGTCTATTGAAGATATTCTTACTAATTTAGACATGAGTAATGGTGGTGTAAGAAATAATGGTGGTGGCTTTTTTAATCACTCTTTATTTTGGTCCGTAATGAATCCAAATGATAGAGGGTATCTTTCTGGAGAATTAAAAGACGCTATTGAAGCTGCTTTCGGTTCTAAAGATGCTTTTATTGATGCTTTTTCAAAAGCTGCTGCAACACAGTTTGGTTCTGGTTGGGCTTGGTTGTGTGTGCACAAAGGAGGAAAAGTAGAAATTTGTTCCACACCTAACCAGGATAACCCTTTAATGCCAGGTGTTACTTGTGGAGGAACACCTATTTTAGGTTTAGATGTTTGGGAACATGCGTATTATTTAAACTACCAAAATAGAAGACCAGATTATATTAATGCATTTTTTAATGTAATTAACTGGAACGAAGTAGAGCGAAGATATGCAGATGCAAAATAATTGCATCCTTGTTAATATTTTACTTAAATTTTAAATAAAAAAAAGTATCCAACTTCTTGGATACTTTTTTTATTTAACAACTAGATTTTGACCTAAATTTTTAAAAACCTTGTGAATAAGAATAAATTATTTACTAATAAGCTCTTTTATCACTTCCTTCATAAAAATTAATAAAAGCCTCATTTACAACCCTATTACCTCCGGGAGTTGGGTAGTCTCCTGTAAAATACCAATCTCCTAAATTATCTGGACAAGCAATGTGTAAATTATCTACGGTTTGATAAATTACCTCAACATCTGCTTTTATGTCTTTAGTTTTTAGCATTTGTGCTATTTTACCAGAAACTTCCTCTGTTGTAAAGGGTGTATAAATTTCTTTTACAAAATTTACAATATCAACATCTTCATTAAATCTTTGAGCTATCGACTTTTTGTAAACCTCATCTAAAACATGATATTGATTGGTGTCTTTTAGCAATTCTAAAGCTGCTTTAAATGCAATAAAATCGCCAATTCTTGCCATATCTATCCCGTAACAATCTGGATATCTAATTTGGGGAGCAGAAGAAACAACAACAATTTTCTTCGGACTTAATCTATCTAAAATTCTGATTATACTCTTTTTAAGTGTAGTTCCACGAACAATACTATCGTCAATAATTACTAAATTATCTGTAGGCTTTACAACACCATAGGTAATATCATAAACGTGTTCTACTAAATCATCTCTACTGCTATCATCAGCAATAAACGTTCTTAATTTTGCATCTTTAATTGCAATTTTCTCAAAACGTGGTCTTTCTGATAAAATTTCTGTTACTCTCTCTGAAGATAGACTTTTCCCGCCTGCTAAAATTTTTGCTGTTTTTTGTTGGTTTAATAAATCTTCAGCAGCTTCTGTCATTCCATAAAAAGAGGTTTCTGCTGTATTAGGAATGTAAGAAAATACCGAATTTGAAATATCACTATCTATAGATTTTAAAATCTGTGGGAACACTAATTTCCCTAGATTTTTACGTTCTTCATATATAGAAGCATCGCTACCTCTAGAAAAATATATACGTTCAAAAGAACATGCTTTATTTTCTCTTGGTGCTAAAACTTCTTCAATGGAGGTTTTTCCATTTTTTTTAATAATTAACGCATGTCCTCTTTCTAATTCTTGAACATCATCAATTTTTACATTAAAAACAGTTTGGATTACTGGTCTTTCTGATGCTACAACAACTACCTCATCATCTTCATAAAAATAAGTAGGTCTAATTCCGTTTGGATCTCTTAAAACAAATGCATCTCCATGTCCTACTAAACCTGCCATTGCATAACCACCATCCCAATTTTTTGAAGATCTTCGTAGTACATTTTGTAAATCTAAATGTTGTTCTATAAATGGTGATGCATCTTTTTTACTAAAACCTTTTATTTTTGCTTGTTGATATAAACTTGATACTTCTTCCTCTAAAAAATGACCAATTTTTTCCATAACAGTTACCGTATCTGTAAACTCTTTTGGATGCTGTCCTAGCTCTACCAATTCTTCTAATAATTGTTTAGAATTGGTCATGTTAAAATTACCAGCAACTATTAAGTTTTGATGTTTCCAATTACTTTGGCGTAAAAACGGATGAACACTTTCTATGCTGTTTTTTCCAAAAGTACCGTAACGAACATGTCCTAAAAATAAATTTCCAACATAAGGCATGTTTTCTACTTGCCAAGCTACATCATCTTTTTTATCTGGATTTTCAGCTAAAACACGATTTAGACGTTCGTTAATTTGCGCAAAAATATCTTGGATAGGTTGTGATTGATTAGAGCGAACTCTACTAATATATCTAGTCCCTGGCTCTACATTAAATTTTACACTTGCAAAACCTGCACCATCTTGCCCACGATTGTGCTGCTTTTCCATTAGCAAATACATTTTATTGATTCCGTAAAAAGCAGAACCATATCTGTCTTTGTAAAACTGTAAAGGTTTTTTTAGTCGAACTAATGCAATACCGCATTCATGTTTAATTGCGTCACTCATTTAATAGCTTGTTTTGTTAGGTTTTATATATATAAAAAAATCCGCGTTGTTATACGCGGATTTTTATTTATGACAGCTCTATATCAAATTGTGTTAATTCTTTAAAGGCCAGCAATCGCTCTTTAACTTCATCTATTGTTAGTTCTTGCATTCTTTCAGTTCCAAATTTTTCAACACAAAAAGAGGCTAAATTTGAACCATATATAATTGCATTTTTCATATTTTCAAAAGAAAAATCTTCTGTTTTTGCTAAATACCCACAGAAACCTCCTGCAAAAGTATCTCCAGCTCCAGTTGGATCAAATACTTCTGCTAATGGCAGTGCTGGTGCAAAAAACATTTTTCCTTCATTAAATAACAAAGCCCCATGTTCTCCTTTTTTAATAACTACATATTTAGGACCCATAGAATGGATTTTTTTTGCTGCATTTACTAATGAATATTCTCCACTCAATTGGCGTGCTTCTTCATCATTAATTGTAACTACATCTACTCTTTTTAAAACAGTATGTAAATCATTAAGAGCTATATCCATCCAAAAATTCATAGTATCTAAAACTACTAATTTTGGTCTTTCTTTCATCTGATCTAATACTGATGCTTGTGTTAAAGGGTGTAAATTACCCAACATTACAATAGTAGCATTTTTAAAATCTTCAGGTACAACTGGTGTAAAAGTTTCTAAAACATTTAATTCTGTTATTAACGTATCTCTGGAGTTCATATCATTATGATATTTTCCGCTCCAAAAAAAAGTTTTCCCGTTTGTATCTATCTCAATTCCATCAGTATTAATTCCTCTAGAATTCATCATATCTAAATATGATTTAGAGAAATCTCCTCCAACAACAGAAACAACTCCTGTTTTTATACCAAATTGGCTTGCTGCAAGACCTACAAAAGTTCCAGAACCACCTAAAATTTTATCAGTTTTTCCAAAAGGAGTTTCAATTGCATCAAAAGCTACAGTACCAACTGCTAATAATTTACTCATTTCTTAATTTTTATCAGTAATTTTACACAATAATTACACAACTATTCTATAAAGCGCAAAAATAAGTTTAAAAAATGACTATCAAAGAAATACAAGAAGAAATTATTGACGAGTTTTCTATGTTTGATGATTGGATGGAACGCTATGAATATATTATTGATCTTGGCAAATCTTTACCGATTATAGAAGAACAAAATAAATTAGATGAAAATTTAATTAAAGGTTGCCAATCTAAAGTTTGGTTATATTCTGAAATTGAAAATGAAAGAATTAAGTTTTCTGCAGATAGTGATGCCATTTTAACAAAAGGGATCGTAGCGCTACTACTGAGAGTTTATTCATTTCAAAAACCACAAGAAATTCTTGCTGCTGACACTAATTTTATTGATCAAATTGGTTTAAAAGAACATTTAAGTCCAACTAGAGCAAATGGGTTGGTTTCTATGTTAAAACAAATAAAAATGTATGCAATTGCACAACAAGCAAAAGCATAAAAAATAAAAAATAGATGACTGATAGCGAATTAGAAGAAATAGGAGATAAAATTGTACGAGTGTTAAAAACTATTTATGACCCAGAAATACCTGTAGATATTTACGAATTAGGCTTAATTTATGATGTTTTTGTATCAGAAGAAAATAATGCAAAAATATTAATGACATTAACATCGCCTAACTGCCCTGTTGCAGAAAGTTTACCTGTAGATATTGAAGAGAAAGTTAAATCGTTGAAAGAAATTAATTCTTGTGAAGTAGAAATTACATTCGATCCTACTTGGACCTCTGAAATGATGAGTGAAGAAGCGAAGTTAGAATTAGGAATGTTATAATAAATTATTATGAACTAATAATAGTAATAATTTTGAAAATTTAAGAAATGTCAGAAGAAATTATAAACAGAGTTGCAAGTAGTAAACTAAAAACCTTTGACCTTGAGGAAATTTATCCTGAAGGGAAACGTGTTGTTTTTGATATAAAAGAATGGCTTTATGAAGACATTATACTAAAGGAAAAGGATTTTAGAGATTCTGTTAAAAATCACGATTGGTCAAAATACAAAAAATCTTTTGTTGCTATTCAATGTTCTTCAGATGCAATTATTCCTTCTTGGGCATTTATGTTAATTGCATCAAAACTAACCCCTTTTGCTAGTAAAGTAGTTGTTGGAGATCTAGAGTTGTTAGAAACAGTTATTTATCAAGAATTAATTAGTTTTTTGGATTTTAAAAGTTTTATAGATAGTTATGTAATCATAAAAGGCTGTGCAGAGAAACCAATTCCAGCATCAGCTTTTGCTTTCCTTATAGAAAAATTACAGCCAATTGTAAAATCTATTATGTTTGGAGAAGCCTGTTCTTCAGTTCCTTTATACAAAGCTAAAAAACAATTTAAATAGTTATAAATATATCTAAGTTTGCTTTTTAAATTTTCAAATGAAAAGACTACTTCTTCTTATCTTAACACTATCATCTTTAACTTCTTTTGCACAAGAAAATAAAAAAGACACCTTACCAAAACCTAAATGGAAAATCAATGGAAGATTTACTTTTATATTTAACCAGTCTTCATTTTCTAATTGGGCGTCTGGTGGAGAAAATTCAGTAGCGGGAAATATAAATATTAATTATGATTTTAATTATAAGAAAAAAAACATAAACTGGGACAGTAGATTAATTACAGGATATGGTTTAAGTTATATAAGCGATAAAGGGTATAGAAAAACTGACGATCGTTTTGAACTAAATAGTATTTTGGGAGTAAAAGTAAGCAAGTATTGGTTCATGTCATTTTTTGGAAATTTCAAAACACAATACACAAAAGGCTTCGATTACAACACAACTCCTAAAACCAATGTATCCAATATATTATCTCCTGCATATTTAACTTTTGGCCCAGGAATGTTGTGGAAAAAGTCTGATAACTTAAGCTTAAACATTGCACCATCTACTGCTAGATATACATTTGTAAACGATTTTTTCTCAGGAAAATTTGGTGTAAAGGAAGGAAGAAATACAGCATTTAGTTTAGGTTTTAACCTTTCTGGATATTATAAATTTACTTTAATGACAAATGTTGAAATGGAAAACATTCTAACAGCTTATTCAGATTATTTAGCTAATGTTGGGAATATAGATTTAGATTTCCAAACAAATATTCGTTTTAAGGTTAACAAACACATTAAAATGCAAATGACTTTTCATACAATTATAGATGACAACGCTTCTTCTAGAATTCAATTTAGACAACTTTTTGGTTTGGGAGTAAGTTATAATTTTCATGAAAAAGTGACTTATTAAAAAAATGCTTAATTAATTAAGAAAAGGCGTATTTTTGTTATACTAACTTAAAAAATGAAAAAAAATGAAAAAAATATTATTCTTACTTATAGCTTTGTTTGTTGGAATTTCAATAAACTCTCAAACTGCAGATGAATTAAAAAAAGAATTAGACACAAAAAAAACAGCGATTTCTAAATTAGAGGAAGAAGCAACATCTTTACAGTCTAAAATTGACGCACTCCCAGGCTGGAGAAAAGGAGCTTTTGGAACAATTGGTGGAAGTCTCTCTGGATTTAATAATTGGTATTCTAGAACAGCACCAACTGCATCTGCAGGAAATATAGGCATTACAGTAAATGGTTTTGCTAATTTAATTGAAGAAAAATTCTTCTGGAGAAATTCTCTGGCAGTAAACTTAGGCTGGGTTAAATTGGATGAAAAAGGTGTCAGTGGTGATGAAGGTTTTGACACAGCTACCGATGTTTTTACAATAAGCTCTTTGTATGGTAAAAGATTAAGTAAAAAATGGGCTGTTTCTGCTTTGGGAGAATATAGAACAACATTAATAGACAATTTTAATAACCCCGGTTTTTTAGATATTGGTGTTGGTTTTACTTGGACTCCTATAAATAATTTAGTAGTTGTAATCCATCCCGCCAATTATAATATAGTTTTTAGTTCTGATAGTGATGTTTTTGGTTCTTCTCCAGGAGCAAAAATTGTTGCAGATTACAGTGCAAAATATAATAAATTAAGTGTGAAATCTAACTTGTCTATGTTTCAAAGTTATAAAGACGGAGACTTGTCTAACTGGACCTGGACAAACTCGCTAGGATACACCCTTTGGAAAGGTATTGGTGTTGGTTTTGAGTTAGGCTTACGTAAAAATAAACAAGAAGCTGCAAGCTCACAAGCTGTTCCTTTATCTGGTGCAGATAATAATTTACAATCTTATTATTTATTTGGATTGAATTATTCCATCTAAAAAAGTGTTCTTTTATAAAACCTCAAGAAGAAATTCTTGAGGTTTTCTTTTTTAACTACTTTAGTACTCTAATACAATATAGATGACCTTACTAGTAATTTACGCCACTGTTTCTATTTTCTTTTCTTTTTTGTGTTCTATTCTAGAAGCTGTTCTTTTAAGTGTGACTGCAACGTTCATAAATATAAAAAAAAATGAAGGCAAAAGATTTGCAAAAGATTTAGAGTTATTAAAAAAAGATGTAGACAAACCATTAATAGCAATACTGACATTAAATACACTAGCACATACTGTTGGTGCAATTTTAGTTGGAACAGAAGCTAAAAAAATTTTTAATGATGATGGGTATGGCGTTTTTATAGTTTCTGCTGCTATGACAATTTTAATTTTAGTTGCATCAGAAATAATTCCAAAAACAATTGGAGCAACTTACTGGAAACAACTTTCTTCATTTTCTACTTCAGCATTAAAAATTATGATATTCCCTTTAAAGTGGACGGGGATTTTATGGGTTTTGCAATTAACCACAAAATTAATTGGTGGTAAGAGTGCTCACGGAAGTGTATTGAGTAGAGAAGACTTTACTGCTATGACGGATATTGCAGAAGAAGAAGGTGTTTTTCAAGAAGCAGAGAGCAAAGTCATTAGAAATATGCTAAACTTTAAAGACGTTAAAGTAAAAGATGTAATGACACCAAGAACAGTTTTAAAAACTGCAGATGAAAATCAAACTATTCAATCTTTTTTTGATGAAAACAAAACATTACGTTTTTCTAGAATACCTGTTTTTTCTGGAAATACGGATGAGATTACAGGTTATTTTTTAAAAGATGATTTGTACAAAGCTATCATTGATGGAAATGGAGATAAAAAGTTAAAAACTATTAATAGGGATATTTTAATAACCAAAAGAGACTTATCTATTCCTAATTTATTTGAAAAACTAATTGAACATAGAGAACATATTGCATTGGTTGTTGATGAATACGGTTCTGTAAATGGTATAGTTTCTCAAGAAGACGTAATAGAAACTTTACTTGGTTTAGAAATTATGGATGAAAGTGATACCGTTGCAGACTTACAATTACAGGCTAGGAAATCTTGGGAAAAACGAGCAAAAAAAATGGGCATTATTCAGGATAAGAAAGAATAGTAATATTACTCTTCCTTATACTCATAGTATAAAAAATCATTATAAGGAAAACGTTGAATATGAATTTTTTTTACTTCTTCATAAGCTTTCTCTTTAAAAGCCTCTAAATTTTCTTTATTTAATGCAGAAATAAAAATTGATTCTTTTTCGAGATCATTCATCCAAGTATTCTCCCAATCTTTTAATGTATAATGAGCTTTAGATTTCTCAGTAATCAAATCATCTTCATCAATAACTTCATAAGAATATGCATCAATCTTATTAAAAACCATTAGAATAGGTTTATCTGCACATTTAATTTCATCTAGAATTCTATTTACAGACGCTATATGATCTTCAAAGTTTGGATGAGAAATATCTACTACATGGACTAATAAATCAGCTTCTCGCACTTCATCTAAGGTAGATTTAAAAGACTCTACTAATTGAGTTGGTAATTTTCTAATGAAACCAACGGTATCTGTCAATAAAAAAGGAATATTTTTAATGACTACTTTTCTTACAGTTGTATCTAAAGTTGCAAAAAGTTTGTTCTCTGCAAAAACTTCACTTTTACTAATTACATTCATTAGTGTAGATTTTCCAACATTTGTATAACCAACCAGTGCAACTCTTACCATCTTTCCACGATTTTGTCTTTGAACAGCCATTTGCTTGTCGATGGTTAGTAATTTCTTTTTTAGAAGAGTTATTTTATCTCGAATAATACGTCTATCTGTTTCTATTTCTGTTTCTCCAGGACCACGCATTCCGATTCCTCCTTTTTGTTTATCAAGGTGTGTCCAAAGCCTTGTTAATCTTGGTAATAAATATTGGCATTGCGCCAATTCTACTTGCGTTTTTGCTGAGCTAGTTTGTGCTCTTTGAGCAAAAATATCTAAAATTAAATTTGTTCTATCTAAAATTTTACAATCTAAAACTTTCTCTATATTTCGAATTTGTGCTGGAGATAGTTCATCATCAAAAATAGCAGTACCTATGTTATTAGACTCAATGTATTGCCTTACTTCTTCTAATTTACCGACTCCTAAAAAAGTTTTAGGATTGGGTTTTTCCATTTTTTGAACAAAACGCTTTACCGTAACTCCACCAGCTGTAAAAGTTAAAAATTCTAATTCATCTAAATATTCAATAGATTGAATTTCATTTTGCTTTTGGGATATAATTCCTATTAAAACTACTTTTTCTGACGTAACTTCTTTTGGGTCTATCATAGACTGCAAAGTTAAGTTATTTTCGTACTTTTAAGATGTCTAAAGTATAGAAAATGTTTCCATCTATTTCGTCTGTAAAACAAAGTGAAAAAATTACAACCATCGCATTTTATAATGTTGAAAACTTGTTTGATACTATCAATAATCCATCCACTGCAGATGATGATTTTACTTCAGGTGGAAAAAAGAAATGGAATTATAAACGCTATAAAGTAAAAGTAAAAAAATTAGGCTCAGTAATTTCTCAGTTAGGTATGAATCGCTCTAAATACCCACCGGCTTTAGTGGGTTTGGTAGAGGTTGAAAATGCAAAAGTTGTAGAAGACTTAGTAAATTCATCAAACTTAAAAAAATATCATTACGGATTTGTGCATCACGATTCTCCAGATGAACGTGGAATTGATGTCGCTCTATTATATAACAAAGAAGTATTCGAATATTTAGCTTCAGAAATACATCCTATTTTCTTAAAAAGGAAAGATGGAAATAGAGATTACACAAGAGATATTCTAACAGTTCGTGGGAATTTACATGGAGAGTTAGTATACATTTTAGTAAATCATTGGCCTTCCAGAAGAGAAGGTGTTGAAGAAACTGAGCATAAAAGAATTATAGCTGCAAAAACTGCTAGAAATATTATTGACCAAATAAAACAAGATAATATTAATGCAAAAATTATTGTTATGGGTGATTTTAATGATAATCCAACAAGTAGTAGTATAAAAAACTATCTAGTTGCAAAAGACTTTCATAATCCGATGATTAGTTTGTTAGACAGAGAAAAAACTGGAACTTTAACCTATAATGGAAAATGGAATTTATTTGATCAAATTATATTTTCAAATAATTTTTTAGAGAAAAAAAAGGATACATTATACTTTAAGCACGCGGAAGTTTTTAATAAAGAGTGGTTAAAGGTGTTTAAAGGAAAATTAAAAGGAAGCCCGTTTAGAACTTATATTGGAAAATGGTATCAAGGTGGGTTTTCAGATCACTTTCCAGTATATGCATTTTTGAAAAAGAAGGGGTAATTACTTTTTTCCTTGTTGCCCAAAAGCTTTTCTAAGCTTCTCGTCATTTAAAATATACTTCTTATACTTACCATCTTTGTATCTATAATAAATGAAGAAGGGCATCAACAAAAAAGAAAAATAGAAAACTCCTAAACCCATAACTAGTTGAGATTTTTCATGTTCAGTATGTATTAGATACATTCCTATTAACATCCAAACTAAAAAGATAATAAACATTATTTTTAAGGCTAATTTCATACTGCAAAACTACAAAAAGTTATATTTTTTTGAGCCTCAATAGGCTCATTCTTTTAATGGTAATCATATTTAAATATGTAATAACTCAAACAAAATAAAAAAAATTGTATTGGTATCGATAAAATTTATTGATGATAATGAATAAAAAATTAACTCGTTACTTCAATTAACTTATTTCTGTAGGTATTTAAAAGTTTTGATTTAGAAATGAAACCAACATACGTACCTTTTCTAACAACAGGTAGGTTCCAGGCTCCACTTTCTTTAAACTTTTGCATTATAGCCTCAACTGAATCATTATAAAAAATAAGTTCTGGCGCTCTTTTCATTAATGTTTCAACAGTAACTTTTTCATACATTTCTTCATCAAACATAATAGAACGAATATCGTCCAAGAGAACGGTTCCTATGAAATGTTTATTACTATCAATAACAGGGAAAATATTTCTATTAGATTTAGATACTGCATTTTTTAACATTGCTCCTAAACTCATTTGCGGCTGAATTGTTATAAAGTTGGTTTCAATTAATGTATCAATTCGCATCATCATTAATACATTTTTATCTTTATTATGCGTTATTAACTCTCCTCTTTTTGCTAACTCTAACGTATAAATTGAGTTAGAAATAAAATATTTAGTGAATGCAAAACTAATTGCTGATACCAGCATTAATGGAACAAATAAATCATAACCACCTGTAATTTCTGCTATTAAAAAAATGGCAGTTAAAGGTGCATGTAAAACACCAGCCATTAAACCAGTCATACCAATTAGTGTAAAATTAGTTTCAGAAACATGAAATCCAAATTGATTTATAATTTTTGAAAAAACATTGCCTAATGCACTTCCCATTACTAATGTTGGAATAAAAATACCTCCAACACCCCCTGCAGAAAAAGTAATAGTCATTGCAATTGCCTTAAAAAAAGTGATAAGTAAAAGGAATAAAATAACCATCCAAACATTTGTGAAATCAATATTATAAGGAATATCTTCTAATGCAGCAATTGCGTTTCCGTTTAATAATTTATTAATTAATCCATAACCTTCACCATATAAAGGCGGAATTAAATACAGCATAATACCTATAGCGACTCCACCAATAATTAACTTTTTAAATTGGTTATTAAATTTGTCGAAAAAACCAGTAATTCTAAAATATATTTTTGAAAAATAAACAGATGCTATTCCAGTACCTAATCCTAATAAGACATAAAAAAAGAGATCGTTAATTTCAAAAGAATCTTGTAATTTAAATCCGAATAAAACATCTTTTCCTAAGAAAAAGTACGAAGTAATCACGGCAGATACTGACGCTAACAAAAGCGGAACTAAGCTTACAAATGCCAAGTCTAAGCTAAAAATTTCTACTGCAAAGATAATGGCCGCAACAGGTGCTTTAAACATCGAAGACATTGCACCTGCGGTAGCACAG
>Ga0209092_10001913_pt1 | contig 19648 bp, 22 predicted proteins | sample FraStrMetagenome_FD_187446 | JGI IMG/M metagenome (GOLD analysis project Ga0209092, IMG submission 187446) | Marine eukaryotic phytoplankton communities from Arctic Ocean - Fram Strait ARC3M Metagenome (SPAdes) (version 2) | ecosystem: Environmental > Aquatic > Marine > Oceanic | place: Fram...
CTCGGCGTAGGGGTTGGGGTCATAGACCACCGTTCGGTTGCTTAAACACACATACAAAATCTTGTCTAAACAAAGCATCACTCATCATATCCCACGTAGTGGGTCTGATAAACTGGATAAACTTTGCTGTACTTACGTGTACCGCGCGTACTCCGCCGGTCGTAGAGCAGTGGGGCGACGAGTACCCTCTGTTCAGATGAAACTGCTGTCTAACCAGTATACCATTTAGAAAGCAACTGTGCATACAGATTGCAATGGTATAGGATGATAAATGATAATACAAGCCTAATAGTAGTAGACGTAGGCTGATAACGATGTAGGATGCTCATGCAGAGCCATCGATAGTATGTTTAGGTTATAGTAGTATAGAAACTAGATAACAAGATGTAAAAGGGTAAAAATAGAAAAGTATAAGTCTTCCGGGGAATCCGGGCCAGATTCTATCCCGACGCCACTCGCCGAAAGGGCTAGATTAGTCACCACGGTGAAACTAATCCAGTCTGTGCGTTGACATGATACAGGTTCATACGTTGGAATACGAAATTTCAAAACCTGCACTGCCAATTGTCAGTGCTGTCATTTCCGATCAATACCACCCCAACCCCTGATAAGTCACCAATCATATTAATCCGACACGCACCTACTTGCGTACGCAACATCAAAGTCCACTTGCACTTTCGTATATTTCGACGTATTTCCGTTTAAGCTTGTATCTGAGGTCTATTGGTTGTCTAACTGTATGTTCCGAATTGATAATTTTGAATTTCTTGTTGTCTATGTCCTTGGCAGGGGTTCGTAGTAAACGTACTACACTACACTACACGTACTACTGTAGTAACATTACTACCGTATTTACTACTGACTTTCAAAATCGTGTAGTAGTTGTTGTAGTAGTAGTAATAGGAGGGTAATACTACTACGAAATTTACTGCAAAATGTACTACAAAATTGTGGATAATTGGATGAATTTGAGAATTGATTTTGATGCCGTAGCCAAACAGCAGAAGGATGAACCATTCGATACGACCAAGTTGTACAATAAAATTGTAAATAATCGATAAAAATCTTACATGAAAATCTGAACCAGTAGTAAACTATAGTAAATACGATAGTTTCCGTGAATCATACCGTAGTAACTAATATTTACTACCGTAGTAATACGGTAGTAGTAGTAGTAGTAGTTTTACGCTTAGTTTGAAGTAGTAGTAGTAATAGTAATAGTTTTCGTCAATTAGGTTTACTACTACTACTACTACGACCCTTTTCTAACATACTATGAACCCCTGGTCCTTGGCGTTTCTCACATCGTGTTCCACCTCCAATCCTTCTGTTGCTATCAACCATGCATCGTATTCCCAACCGTCGTGCGATTCAGTCGTTAGGAGGTACTCATCAGCACTCGATACCACCTCTACATCGATGAAAAATTGTCCACCGTTTGCGTTCCTGTTTCAGTGCTTATTCTGTTTTCCCCGTTCTCCCGCAAACCCATCTCTGCATTCAGTTCCGATTCATCATCCATTTTGTTATACGTGCGATCCCTAGTTTGTGCCCCAACCTGTCACACTTGTAGCACTGGATCTGAGAATCTTCCTCCACTCCACCACCAAAGTGTTGATCCCCATCCATTTCGGGTCATCCGATCCCGCATATGTTCTTGTTAAATATCCAGAACACCAGTTACCGGTACGGTAATTCTGATCAGTGACACTATGCCCGTATGGATCTCTTCCCTGTGCGTAGTTGCTGTGTCTTTATTACGGTATGCGTCATAAAGCACTCCCGCTCGTTTCAGATTAAGAAATCTTATGTTCTTGTTGTTCAATGCTACTTTCCCATCGATAATCTTCATCCGTCTAGATTCTTCCGTACTGCCATTCCTTGAGACACCTTTTTTACCCGCTTCCCTTCAATCTTTCAGTAGTTTATATAGCATGTTATTCTGTCACTCAATTCCTCGGTGAACAATAACACAGCAGCTCTCCGTTCTGTCTCCTGATTCTGCGTGAAGGCTTCCAAGTACGCTCCAATATTGCCGTAATAGTCTGCTCGTATGAGGAGAAGATTAAACAACGCCTCGATGAAATCTCTCGATCAGGTTATCACTGCATTATTTCCGTTACAAACCTTTCAATGACCGTCCAAAATTCACCCGCTCTAGAACGAGATTGGGATAATCCAACGGCGTCTCCATCTTCTCTTTAGAACAATGTAATCTTTATCGCTTTTCAGTTTGCATTGCGGCGACGCATGACAGTGCGACCACAACAGACTGTAAATTTTAGTGACGGTAGATCGGTACATTTCATAGCCGTTATCTCAATCTTTCTTCTTTCTTCTTATCGGCTTTTCACATGCTTCGTCGGTGTAATCCTCTGGTTCATTCGCCGTGTGATCGTTAGTTCATTTGCCAGCATGAATTACGACACATCGTCGTTGCAGGTCTTCCCGCTTTAACTCGTTCGGTACTTGTGTTAGTCATTCGGCTAATTCGATTGTAATGGAAATTCTACTCGAATCTTTACATATTGCTTGACATGTAAAGTCTCGAACTAATTATCACTCTTCAGAAGGCCAAGTCCTGCACCTCCTTCCCAACGAAATCGATTCGACATATTGCTCACAGGGATCCTGGAACCTCTAATGCATCGATTCGTTGCTATTCATATTTCATAATACACGAACAGAATCAAAAACTTTCAATCACAATGTGTGAACTCATTCACAAATCCAGAATCCCTATATTCTTTCAATAACATGTCCGGCTGTTCCGAATAAATCCGTTGCTTTCCATATCGACCATCCCTCCAATACAGTCAAATTCTCAACACTTTTCGGAGTCAAAGCACTTCCTAACCTAATTCGCCGCTATGTTTTCAATATTCACAGAAAAGAACTCAATGCAGATAACCCCAATCCTACAGCAACTGCCAGTGACGTGGCCATCACTGTATTGATTTATCTTCACAAAACCAACTATTTGGCGCTAAATCATGTTAATTTATCCTCAGCTATGAAAGCACTTTGAAATTCTTGTGCATCTCTCTGAATAGGTACAGGTACAGAAAGTGAAATTTGAAATTTGAAATATGCGCTCATTTCAGGACACGGAATGCGAATTTTCTTATTTATTGGAAGAGTAAAGTTCGCATCCTACAACACAACACACAACACATCACATAATCACAACTCACAATAGAGAGAGAGAAGTGAGAGATTAGATCTATTATCATTGCCCGTATTGATGTAAAATTTTGAATAAACCGTCGATTGCTCTTCTATTGGGGGAATCGTCGATTATACCGAGACATTTTCCGCTTTTAAGTGAGTGTTGGAAAAGAAAAATTTAGTTTCTTGTTGGATTTTACCGTTGTAAACGAAATTCATCAATAATTATCGCAGGGCCTACAATAGAATCTATTTCGCTTGTAGAGATCAGAACAAGTCATGTTAAGCATTCACAGAATATCGTCGCGAGTGCCTATCGGTCGTCGACTGGGCATATTCAATTTTAAAAATCACTCCTTGTTCCTTAAAAAGAATTTTAGAAATTTCAATAGCGATAGCAGCGTTTCTCTAGACGATGTAACGGCTTTGAGACTTTTGCGTTTGGATGAAAATAAAAAAGTTGGTGGAATTGTGAGAAGTTCTGACGATGAAATACTCACGTTGAAAGAGTTACGGTCTGCCTACTTTATCGCCGCAAAACAGTGTCATCCGGACGTCGCAAAATTTAGAAAAGAAAGTGCCAGGAAAAACAAGAAAACTATTGAAATAGATGCATCTTCTAATTTTTTACGAGTCACGGAAGCCTACGAATATTTGTCAGCAATGATAGGTTCAAGTCAACGTCCAACGAAAGACTTGGTTTCCGAAAAAGAGGAAGCCCAATTTCGACGAAATTGTGACGAGTGGTTAGGTATACCAGCCGATGTAGTTGAAGAAAGTAAGAGATGTCCGCTCTTTCGACAGTGGCTTCAGGGACGATCAGATGGCGCCTTTCATTGGAACCTATTTTTGATGATGGTGAGTAATTCTTCTGTTTTTTTGCCTTTAGGAAACTTAGGTGTAAATTTCCGAGTAGTTGTGTGTATTGACTACAACTAAGCAATTAACTGATTTCATTTCGCTGCTCATTATAGAATGGCGGATTGGCTCCTCGACTTCGCGAGTATACTATGTTACAGGAAGGAAAGCTTAAGGAACCATTACGAACTGCATCCCCACGACGACGCAGATCTCGGTGAAATACTTAAAACTGGGAAAACGCTTGATTCATATAATTTTGACCCTTATTCGCAATGTTTGTTTTTCAATTTATGCCTGTCAGTGCATGTAACAATAACAACACAGGAATCGATCAATCAATTTCCATCTCAACATATGACATAGTATTTGACAGAGAATTAGCAATCTTAGCTTCAAATCGATTCATCTACATTTTTTTGCTTTCTATCGTGCATCTGCTGGTTAGTTTGTCGTTGTACATGTTGTATGCTGTATGTCTATGTTCCACGGAACAAATCTTTTTCCTTTTCTCGTAAGAGTCGTACGTGAAGCGAGAGCAAGGGAGATCGATTTTAGCCCATTGTAGCATTCTCCACATCGGCGAAAAAGGGTTTCTTGTCATGACATCAACCTCGTTGAAAAAGGAAAGAACAAACGTAGGCTTCCAATTGTAGACACGTACACAATCATGTGTACTCCCATGGCCACCATTAACGTTTTTGTTAGAAACGCAAGTCGAGTCCTTTTCCTTTTGTTCCTCGACAAGCCCATGTATCCAAAAAATCATATTGAATATCATCATCTTCATCATTACACCTTTCTAAAGTTCATTGTAAATCCCCTTTATCTCTCCTAGCCTATTTAGTATATCTAGTACAGTTTATGGATGGAATCTCATGATTCCGAATTGATATAAAAGGAATGATGAATTGCTATAGAAAGAATACATATGTTCTATCATCTCTGTTGCTTTTAGCATCACAAATCTCTCTCGTAACTCTTTTTCTCTTCCTTAGTAGTAACGAAGTGTTATCATTGTTTGTATTTACAGAAGCGTTCGCTCCAGTAACTTACAAATCTGATGTTGTTAAGACGTCGCTTGCTTCTTCCAAGATTACAAAGAAGCAGAGTGCTATTTATGATGGATCAGAGTTTGTTTCCATACTTTCGTTTTTGAAGTATGTTGGAGTTCCTGTTCAAGATGAGGATGGAAATGATGTTACATTCATTCCTCAGACGAGGAGTGGTTACATGAACTTTGTGACATTTAAAGATGGTAACGATCGAATGCTGGGGGTGGAATGTAAGGATTGTTCGGAGGAGGACGAGGACGAGGACGAGATAAAGCTTCGGAAGATGAGTGATGGAACGTATCTCTATGAAGAATCAATTGTAGCGATTCCGAATAAAGCTGGCTTTACTGATGCTGCTGTGATTAGTACAGCACATGCGGCATTGTGTGGAGTTCATGTTGGTGCGGTATCTTCAAGAGCTGGTGACGAATACTCTCTTATGGAAAAGATTGGTATGTACCATCTCTTCTGGAACCATTTAAATTCATTACCGTAACTTATACTGAACTCTATTTCTGTGTAGTTGTCTTGGGTGGTGGTGAATATGCATGTTTTGTTGCACTTGCTTTAACAGCGTTAGGTTCAAGAGTGACGTTAGTTACAACGAGGCCTATGCAATTAAAGGATACTCCGCTGAATCCTCTCAGGGAATCAAAAGGTATTTTTTCAATTTAGTTCGCGAATCAGTTTACATTTGGATTTTGTCTTGACAAACTTAACAACTTAATATAATTGTCAGTCGAAGCAATGTCACCAGTTGTTGGTGAAGAGGATCAAGGATTTGCAGAATATTTAGTTGAATTTGATTCGGTAATTGATACGTTAGATGATGAGGCAAAGTTTGTAAATGTAAAACTTATAGATGAAGGCGTAAAACGCCTAGTCGGTGAATATGGAGTTGGCGCGAAGTTGAAACTAGCTCATCAATGCGAAAGGTACGTCTAGAGCGCTTCTCAATTGTTCATCTTCTCTGTTTGAATTTACTTCAAATTCATTTTTTACAAAACGAGTAGGTACATTTCAACCTTGACCAAATCCCAAGAAATTGTCCTCAAGGAAGGTCTTCTATTTGCAAGACCACCGGTCCTCACATGTAAGATTATATATGTTTCTCACTCCATTCCTTCCTTTATCGTAATATAAGTATATTATCGTATTTAGACCAAAGTCGGATAGAAAAGCAGGTAACATTAAACGACTTAGTTTATCTCCCATACCCGCCTGGGTTTCAAAATACTCTGGCAAAGATCTTCGATAAAGGTTTATTATTACCCGTTGATCGCAACGAAAATGGCGCCAATGGAAGGAAAAAGTCATTCGTTCGCGGTTGTTCTTTCCCTGATTACGCAGAACTCGAAATCTGGCCAAAAGATACTACTGACGGTGCCGCTGTGAGATATGGTTTTCCTGGGATAAAGGAACTTACGTTGGAAGCTCGAGTTGACGAAATGATGGGGTCATTACAATCAAAGGATAAGAACGACAGGCGGAAGTCAAAGTCAGAAAACCCATTCGTGTTAGATTCTTATTGCATCGAGGACATTCAGGAAGAAATTATCGATAAGAAAAGGAATGCTGTGGTTTTTGTTTCTGCGTCATATTGTACGACATGTCGATCGATAACACCACAATACACACGCATGGCTCGAATTAGCAAAGAAGAGAAGAACAGCGACTTGTTCTTTGTGAAAGCAAATACTGTCGGCAAAGGGGGAAAAAGGCTGTCAAAGATTTTAGGAGTCGAGTCTGTACCGACTTTCTTGCTCTTCAAAAATGGTGAAAGATACGGAGATTCATTTGGGATAACTAAGCTCCCCTCCAAAAAATTAGACGCAATAATAGAAAACATGGAATCTGGAAGCGAATGGGATCCTTCGCTCATTACGGGAGAAGAATCAAAGAGAAGGACGAGAATTCAGTGAACACATCATGATTTGAAATATTATCGAAAGCACTATCTAAAATTTTTAGTCAAACCAATATTCATTGAATGATGTGGATGTGGCACAGTTACCATAAATTTGTAAAATACTTGCTGAGTTTCCTACGAACTTTTGGTATGAAGCAAATCTGGAAGGGAAAGACTCGTGTATACCAACACGACTTTTTGTTCAAAGTATGGAATGTATTCACCGGAAAGTAACCATAAACACCACTTGACATTCGGTATACATATATATATATGTATGTATTACGTTTACAACAACTCACACAAAAGACAACGACAAAATTGCTTCTCTATTTATTAAAGTCATACTTTATTCTTTTACCAAAATTGATTCATCACTATTTTTCTTAAGCAAACTCTCAACAATATGAAGGTAAGAAAGCAAGAACGAGAGGCCAAAAATCTATTTTGTCACGAATGATGAACTGTCACGAAATCGTGTCTAGAGAGAGAGAGAGGTATTTTCACGATATCTACGATAGAGTTCCTGTTATTTGAACACAGGGTCAATCCGTTCCATACGTAATCCTGAAGCCGTCTATTTCGTAACCTGACATTCTAAAGAAAATTGAAGACGAACGTAAGACGGACTATCCCAACAACGAAAATTCCAAAATAAAGATAAAAACCAGATATATGTAATTTCTTGAACATACCTTTGATCGGTCTATCTCTTAGGAAGTAAAGCTTAGCACGTTTGACCTTACGCCTTCCTTTATAAATAAAATTTTTCTCTAAAACCTTCAAACTACGAAGCAACGGCGAATGAAGAGGAATTCGTCGTTCCACGGGTGTACCAAAGAGAACATCTCGGATCAATACACTCGCCCCCAACCCTTTATTCACCCTCCCAATGACAACACCACGTGCTTTCTCCAATTTCTGCGTCGAATTCACCCCGCCCTGCCCCACCATTTCCACCTCAATCGCATCTCCAACTCGAAAATCTGTCTGCAAAACATTTGGTCGCTCTGAAACATTCTTCTCCACTGCCTCCTTACGCAACTCATGATACAACTTCGATGCTCGCTTTCTCGGTATCTTATGCTTCTTCCTCGACGGCAAGACAGGATCAAACTCCAACCTCTTACGATCATCGTAATTGGAATATTTCTGATGATAAAACGGCATTTCCTCCTTGGTTACGCCTTCTCCTGGTTTTTTCACATATTTCATATTAATGCTGTGCAACCTTCCTGATTTTCCTGCGAACGTTCGGTGCGGTTGCGTCATGACAATTTCCACGGGCGGGAAACACGAGGATTTCAGTGCATTTATGCTCGCTTGTGTGAGAGATCGAAGCATATTATTTCGGGTACATGTATAGGTATTATCGTTAATGTGCTCACTATGAGATGCAATGTAACGCGATGATGATTATACCGGGTAGTATGGTAATACGTATATTGTATATTTGATGTTCGATGTGTGTCGATGTGTGTCGATGTGTGGTTTCCATGTTCGTCTAAGGTTCGTTCATGACGAACTTTCCTAGACGCGGCAGGTACAAGGTGTATACTGTATACCGGTATTGTGTAGCTCTCTATTCGCGACTTCGCGACTTCGCGACTCCAATATCCTCCTGTCAAAAACAATTTTGAAAAAGAAGAAACTGTACGCCGATCTTCTAATTGAATCTTAGTAGGTATGTATTACGCTAATTTTCATCTCGCTACATTCGTATGATTCTTAATGTCAACAAGGTTCAGTGCTTGTGTTAGTCATTCGGCTAAATCGATGGTATTATCAACTTTAACCTCTCGTTTTGGAACCTAGTTGTTGGAAAACGTGAGGAAACCAAGTAAAATGTACGATGATTCTATACGTCATTTTTCAATTTTTTTGAAGCAAGAACGTAGAGATCATAATCTTTTATTAATCCGAACATTGATTTGTACCGATTGATTGTATCCAACTAGTCTGTTTCAACTAGACTTAGAAAGGCGGATAGAGATTATAGTAATTGGCTTATTATCATTATGTCTAGCGAGAAAATAGATTTGATTTTAACATTAATAAAAGATTAGTGTGAAGTTCAGGAGAGTTTACCAGTTACTAAAGCGACCAATGACAAGAGATTATACGAACGAGACTACAGAAACGCTATGAGCAACATTACAACAACTAAAACACGACATTCAGGGCATCAGGAGTGTGTTAGACCGCAGAACTGAAACGCAAATTGAGCAATTACAAGTAAAGGTTCAGAGACTTCTACTACAGCCGACACCGACCACACAAGCATCTAGTGCAGAAGCTGAAATAGAAGCGGCACAGGTGAGGTTGATTCGGAATATAGTGCAAGAGATCGAAAAAGAGGAACATCTTTAGCGGAGTATCAGGACGATCAACGCATCAGAATTAGGCAAGTGGCAACAGGGAGAAATACCATAGTTCTAGTTATCCATACAACGGGAAGCCACTTATTTGAGGAAGTTCACCAAGATCACCATTTTATCGTGAGCATCAGGTAGTATTAGTAGGTACATCACATTACGGTAGCAGAGTATTACTTGGTTTATACAGTGATAGAGAGATCAGAACAGATAGAAGCCCAGGCAACGTTATCGGACGATTACCACACACAAGTTAAGATGCCAGAACTAATACTAGAACCAGAAACAACCCCAGCGATGGGACAGCAACAAAATCAAAATCAACGAAGACAACGAACAAATGGTACAAGAGTAGAAGTTAATAAAATAAGTGGAAACACACGCAAAAGCAATCTTGCGATATTTGCTAGTGCAGTAAGATCATTCAAAGGAAAGATTGAAGAGCTACCAATCATTGGTAAGCAGCAGTATGAGACTGCAGGAGTTGCATTCGATGTCCTCCAGTAGGCCATATCAGCCTATTCAGTACTGAACCTAGTTAATGGAGATCATATGGTCTATGTGACAGAGAACGACGAGGATAACAAGAAGGAAAGTGGAGTTGGAGAAGCTCAGACATGGGATATCACGAACAAGGAAAACTATGGTAAACAGCAGGAGTATAGCAGAAAGTTCGATATGTTCCTCAAGGATGAGAAGACGCATGAACGCAACCTAAAGAAGGTTTACACGATCTTTATTGGTCAATGCACACCAGCGCTGTTATCAGGAATCAAGTCAGCGACGGACTTCACTGAAAAGAACCAGAAGAAAGATCTAGTTTAGTTAATGGATTTATCAGGAATCTCTCGATTAGTATCGTTGAGACTTAGAACGAGTTACTCACCAACTTCTAGGTGAATAAGCAACTATATAACCAGCACCAGAAACCTGTAGAATCAAATGATGATTGGTTTGAACGTTTTGAAGAAAATTGGAATGCTGCAGAGGCTGCAGGAGGAAAGAATTGTCTAGTACCTAGTGATGTAAAGTCCAATGAGAAATACAAGAATATGAGTGATGACGAATTAAAGGAAGCTACAGAAGAAATGTATATCTTCCTCCAGTCTGACCGTATTCGCTATGGCGACAAGGTACGAGAGATCGCAGAGGGTGTCGTGTTAGGACATGATAGCTTCCCAATCATTGTGGATGGTGCTTACCGTATTCTCGCAGACACACAACGTAGGTGGGGTGAAGACCGACTACGACGTGGGGGTAATTGGAATATATGTCGGTTCATCACATTATGGAGATAGAGGAGGACGTGGCTCACGTTCACCAAGGAACCATGAGAATCTCCCACAGATTCCTGAGGGAGCCAGACTAGTGTTAAGTAGGGATTGTAGAATCTATACAGCACAATGTTATAACTGTCAAGAGTGGGGACACTTTGCAGATCAGTGTCCAGTATCAACGGATCAAGGTAACAATCAGGGAAGTCATACACGACAATCAAAAAAGTTTCGATGCTATTCACAAAAATGCAATCATAATCATACTTCTTATATTCTTAAAACCGGATCGACACATAATACAGTGAAGGACAAGAGTCACCTGACTCACGTAACTAATTTTAGTAAAAAAGATATTTTATTTATGGAATCTACAACAGGTGATCTTTTAGAGTATAACCAGAAAGGTATACATAGTGTTTTCAATGTTGAGACATTCTATAGTAATAACACAGCTGCGAACATCTTAGCCTTCCATACGCTGAATGCACTTTCGAATGCATATATTAGACACCGTTTATCATTTATCCCCGTTTATAAACGGGGATTCCCGTTTCCCGTTTACAAACGGGGAGCATGTTCTCCATCTTAATGTATTTACATATGGGTTTCAAAAAAACACTTCCCTAATTTATGGATTCGCGCCTTCGAAGGTCCACAGGCAGGTTGTGCCGGAAATGCCAACCAAACACACGACGAATGACACAATTAAAAATAACACGACGAAAGCCGATGGGAATGGACAAAGGAATGGCCTGACAAACGCTAGAAATAAATAAATATAAAACCAATCTCATTGTTCATGTAAAAAGGAACAGCAGTCTTCTAGAACCAGCAGTCCTTATTAATTTTAATGGCGGTGAGAAAATGGAGAGCAACAGCAGGGTTCGAAATGTTGAATACTACTGTAAATTGCGATGAGACAGAGGGGGTTTCATAGACGGGGTGAGCTGCGGGAAGATCGGGTGAAATTGTTTGAAGGAATTTCGTTCTTTGAGGAGTACGATCCTTTGACGAGTACGATGCGGATGCCTACGCGAACAGGAGAAATCCTGATAATTGCGAGGAGGGTGATGAGTGGCAGCGAAATTTTAATAAATTAAGTGATTTCGTTAATAAGCATGGTGTGTTATCTTTGTTTGATGCTGATCTTATACCTTCCGAGTTAGATGAATGGATGAAAAAGCAAAGAATCATGTATAAAAGGATAGAGGAAATAAAAGAAGACGTGCAAAGTACGATCTCTTAAAAGGAATCGGTTTTCAATTTGATTCTCGAAATGTGCTTTGGATGGTTCATTATGTCAAAGCGAAAAAGATAATAAATGATAATGCTACAAAAATTCGCCGAGTCTTTGCCAAAAGTCTTTGCTAAAAGCTGCAAAATTAGGCTCATTTTAGAGAAAGTAAATCATGTACGCGGTCAAAATGTTGTTAGGGTTAAAAATTTTGAATACTGCTGTAAAATGCGCCGTTTCAAAGACAGATAAGGCCAAGACATGAGCAAAAGGAGCGATATGTTCAGAGGAAGTTGCTGCAAAAGAGGAGATATAATTCGGTAAGGATGCCAATGCTGTAAAAATTCGTTAAGTCTATGCTTAAAGCTGTACAAGCAAACAAATTAGTAAAAAACGCCGTCCCGATTTCCAGAAAGGGAAGCAACAAGAAAAACGTCTAAAATTAGTGGACAAGGATTTGTTAAGTGTTCGTGCAAAGGTAAATGACACACTAACTCCTGCTCCTGTAAAAAACACGGTAGGATTTGTACTTCACACTGTCACAAAGGAAATAATAATTGCACTAATCATGACTAAGTTCTCTAATACCGCCGACATCATTGCCATCCGCACCTGTATTTATATCATTAGCTCTAGCGTGACATTTCGTGGTAGATAATCCCTGGAAATTAGAAGCCAAATGTTAGGCGGTAGTCCACGTTTCTAAACGGGGATTTATGATAAACGGGTACTAACTGTGATGGTACCCGTTTATAAACGGGGACCCGGTTTATAAACGGGGATAAATGATAAACGGTGCCTAACACATACATGTATTTTGATGGGCGAGCGGCTGATTGTTTTCGATTGATATATGATGACGGTTGGGAAGTTCGGTTCAAAAATAATGGACGTGGATTGTATGAGTTTACAGACCTAAGCATAAAAAGGCTTATGGACCAGTACCACAAGCTCAATCCTTTGCTCAGTATTTGCAAACAATCTCTAGTAATGAAAAAATTATTTAGTAAGAAACGATCGAGAGAGCGAAGTATGCAATAGAGGAGCAAGAAATTTTGGCATGGCCGTCGACACAGGAATTTTTAGAAATTATGGCGGGAAATCAGCTGCGAAATTGTGACCTGACAGTTGACGACATTAAGCGAGCTGTATTTTTATATGGGAGAGCAGTGCTTTATCCCTAGGGTAGGATGACCAGACGTAGACCTCTTAAAGATGATCCATTGTCTCGTATCCAGACATCTTTACCCATGGCGCTGCATGATAAGCGTTTGGAGTTATACATTGATATATTCCATTTCAAGGGGTGCTAGTTTCTTTTGATGGAGTCCAGTAGGGTAAAGTATGTAGATATCGACGATGTTTTTAATCAGAAAATGCCAAATTTAATTCGAATGGTACAAAACGTAGTCAAGACGTATCAGGCTCGTGGATTGCAGATTTCAGGGGTGTACGTTGACAACCAATTTTGCAACGCATTCGAGAATGCAATTAACCCTTTTCTTCACCGCGAACACATTTTCTTTCCAAAACTTTTGGACCCCAACCCCCTAACCGCTCTTGATTTTGAATTTCCTGCGCAGTATAGAAATTCATTGTTTCATGTCGACAATGCGGATTGGGTGGTTGTGACATTTCATACGGGACGAATGAAGTATTTTGTTTATCTCTTCTTTGCGACAATATTTGTGAAGATATTATATGTGTATAAGAAATTTCTATATTTACATGTTAGCCATATACTGGACACCTTGTACAACGTACGTTTTGATTCACCATGGCAGCAGGAGAATGTCAAACACGAAACGTCAACGACAACGAAGACGATGACAGCGTCGCACCGCCTCCCCTCGATGAGGGAGATATCAAACTCATCGAAATGTATGGCCTCGAACCGAGAGTGAGGAGCAGCCACTTCAGTATTTTTACTGTCCCGGCTTCTCACCAAGTACGTAAATGCTTGGCAAAGCTGGGAATTTTACCTTCACAATGTTCGTACCTTGTTAACACTTTGCCTTCAACATTCACTGCCTCTAAACCATTTAATTTCGTAGCTGTTTTAAATGCTTCCCAAAAAACTCGATATCTAATTTTCATTGACACATGAGCCCTTACCATGAGTGCTACACCGTGTTTGGTCAGTACCGCGAGTCCCAACTCTGCCAAATAATTACGTTGCGGTGTGCTGCGGCCTGTATATTCGAATTTGATGGCGAACTTCCCTTGAGGTCCATTCGCTTCCTTTTCCAGCTTTTTGCTTTCCCCAGCGTCGTCACATCTTATGAATTTTACAGGTCGTCCATCTTGTTTCCACCTGTCAAAAAAATTCCTCGTTTCCTGGTGTTTTCACTTTCGTCGAATTGTTCCTCATATTGGTCTTATACTTAACGGTAAGGAGGGTATAATCATTACTGTTATGGCCACTTTCGATTACTGTTTGATCATTCTTGCTACCGGTAACAAATTCATTTACCGTGTCCGTTTTCTCTTTGTTGATTGCTACTAACATCAATTCAACCTCATTGTTTCTTTCAGTATCAGCACTTGTGGCACCGAATTCTTTCACCTTGAAGCCCTACGGCATCTTATCCTTATTTCTTTCGAGGTGAAAGCAGTCGCTTTTTTTGTGTCCCTTCTTCCCACAATGGTGGCATTTCCCCTTAATCTTCCTACTGTCTGTTTCAGCATTGTCGTCAGATCCGATCTTTCGTCTCCAGTTGCTACCAACGAATCTTCCAAGACCGGTATCTTCATTCATTCAGATTATCGTCGTCGACAATTCGCCCTTTTACAATTCGATATTTATTTCGCATTGCCTCCTTGAGGTATGACAATGTTAAGTTGGTCCCTTGAATATTCTGTTGCGTTGCGAGTACGTGAGCATATTATATGGGAACCTTATCCATTACTATCGCGATTAGATCCTCTTCTGCTATCGCCAGTCCGCTCGACCTCGCCTGGTTCTTAGTCGCGATTTGTTCAAATAGAATTCTGGGATCCTGTGAGTCTTTCATGCTTATTTGATTAAGCTTTCTTCGTATTTCAGCTAATGAATATCTATCAGTGGGCTGATATTCTGCGTCGAGTAGCTTGATGACCTTGTATGCCTTTCCTCCCGGCCAATCTGCATCGCTTGCCTCGTGAATTTTGCAGATAAGTTCTTCAGTGGTCATGGCTATGGCCAATGCTGCCATTGCCATGATATTTACCTTGCCCTTGCTATCCGTTTCTTTGATAGCCACGTCCGCGCTTGCAAAGTTTGCTGACACATCGCTTTCCTTATCAGACATATTGATGTTATCGTCATAGCTCATCGCCTCACAATCCCTTCGTAAGTGCATACGCTCTGAACCTTGTTCGCCAGATGATGAGGCTCTCTTCCTTGCCGCCGAATGTAGGTAACTTGATGTTTGACGCGTCTCCCATGATTAAGACGTTCTTCTTCTTTCAACGTACGTTTTCTTCAGTTTACTTCCTATTTGGGTCTACCTCGGATTAATTTCGAAGTTTGTTTGAATACTTCAAGCAGGAAGGACAATAATCTCTCAAATTGTGAACTAAATATTTAGGTGTGCTACAATCTATAATAACTTATAAAATCTAAAATATCTGAATGCTGCTCTACTTCATGACTAACATCACGAGTACATTCTAACACCTCTATCGTCAGTTTTTGATTTATCTTAAGAATCGCCCAAAGAATATCGTACCTTTACTTTCCCTTCGACTTGTGCGTTAGCAGTATTTATAATACGACCGTCCTCAAATACCATGCCTCCCTTTCATTATCCATCACTACCACTTCCAAGACTTTTGGAAAGAGATATTTGATATTCAGCATTTTTAAACATATAATTACTCATTTGAAATTGAAACATAAGCGACGCAAGGCGTGCCCCCGTTGTTACAGTTGTTAACTCAAATGCAACTTTCGGTATAGTCCCAATCAATCCAAGAATTGAAGTTTTGGAAGCTTTTGTACCTTAGCTGAAGCGGTAGCAGTAAAGCGCCCGATTAATTCAGACGGAAATAGTCTCGAGACAAGCTCTACATATGGATTTTAAGCATAGCCTTCACTTTTCGAAAGAGCCCCACCCTTTACCTGTTCGCCAACCGAAGATGAAGCATCCGTGCTATCACGTTCATCAGATTCTTCGTCTACTTCTTCATCTATACTATCAATTTCGAAATCTTCGTCTCGCGCACCATCGAAGTCACACCGAACGGATATCGGGAGACGACTATTGGCTTTTAAATCGTTGAGCGACTTGTTTTTCTTATCACCATCATCTGGTTCACCTATATCTCCATCGTTTCTATCATTTACGTCACCAAATGCAATTCGAAGCCCTCTATATATAAATATGACGTCATAGCAAATGATTACGGTTGGTGTTGTCGTTATTTGTGCCTCAGTAGCTATCGTTGATGAGGAAGGGAACGATCACGTTTTGACATTATTTGACATCAGATTTCTTCTTTTTCCACATTGATGTACATGTGAAACAAAGGAAAGGTTGTATTGTGAGCGTTCAACAATGACACGACCAAAACGTCTCCGCAATAAGTATTGAAAATCATATATGCTTTTGTAGATTCGTGATTTTGTCAATTATAGAAGAAAAAAGTGATGTGAGGATAGCGAACATGGAAAATTACTTATTGAAAAATTGATAAGTAGACTCCAAGGAAAAATGTCACCTCAAAATCAACCATTTTGTGAAATTTACAAAAAAAATACCAGATTGCACACGAACGAGAAAAAACTTATTCGAGCGAACCAGAACATGGGCTGACGTAGTCGAACGGCTAACGGTCGTATCGAAGACATAGGGTTAGGGTTAATGTTATGGAACACTTCTCACACAAACACACATAAATTCGAAGATTTTCTTGTCGAATAACCCGTAATTTCGCTAGGGTTAGTGATAGGGTTACGATTAGGGTAGGGTTAGGGTTAGGGTTGTTCGACAAGAAACGTACAAGAACAAGAACAAGAATAAGAACGGCAACGAACTTGTTCGTTGCCGTATGCATCTCTATGAATTCTCTCAAAAATAAAATTTGGCAATGAACGAAAGATGTTGGTTTATTTTTTTTTTAAACTGTATGCTTTTATTTTACTCCGAAGTATTAACTTCTACTCTTGTACCAGGTATAAATTACTTTGCAGCTACAACTCATCCTCTTCATCAGTTACAGGTTCGTTTTATTGTTTGTGGGTAATAGTCATTTGTTTATAACGCAGGTCATTAGGATGACTGATTTTCAGAAAGTTGCAATTTTTAGGTATATGTAGGTCATTTCAGAAATTTGTAACTTTCTCTAAAGTTTTGTCGTGAGCCAATCAAAATCGCTAAAAATTGAGTCTTATCGAAAGTATAGTATTAATACATACATGTACCGATATACCGATAAGGTTTCAGGGCCTAGAGGTAGGGTGACGGGCAGACCTTTTCGTAATTGGCAGTGCCACTGGCACGCCACTTGATCAAATTTAGCAAAATGGCAGAGGCTTCTGCCACGTGGCACGCCACTGTTCTGCATCATTTAGTTTGGACAAAAATCGAATAAAGTATGGGTTGTTAGCAAAGTTAAATGAAATATTACCCCACATTAGGGTCTACAAAAGCATTATGTGAAGACGTTCTTAGCTTTTTTATCAAGTTTTTGTTCCATATATGCACTGATTGTTGATCCTGGCTTTTTCCACTTCGTCGCAGTTTCATCAACTTCTGCCTCATTCTTCATTTCGAACCGCCTCTATGATGAAGCTTTCATTTTGTCGGCTAGATGAAAAGGTACATCTTTATTGTTCATGGACCTAGAAAAGGTTGCTCGGTCTTCAGAAGATATAACATAACACTACACATATCTGTGATGTGTTTTCGCATGAAATGCAAGCGCCCCGATAAAGTTTTATTGCAGTACATGCATAGTGTAATGTATCTATTGTGCTTAGCGAAGAAAATGCGACCAAATAGGACCTAAATGTTTCCATTAGTATATTCTTTGAGCTTGACAAACTTTAATCTAACACCTTCGTGCGAGGCTTCTTTGCAGCTTTCATTAATATTCGTATCCATCGTGTTTAAAGAATGAAGATCTCAAAAGATTTCATTCACGGAGCCTGAACATACTATGTGGTGCCATTTCAACTTTCAACCCATGAATTACTCTATAAATAAATATTGATGTATGCGTTGGGCATTACATAGTTATTATAACAATCATATGTATTATTGAGTGAAATATGCTGAATTATAGATCTGCCACCATGGCAGAACCGACCCATAAGTGGCAGGTGGCGGTGGCAGTGCCACTGTGGCAGACATCTGCCACATCTGCCCGTCACCCTACCTAGAGGGTCCCAGCAGAGTTCCAAGTTCCAACTACATGTACCAAATTAGCGTAATACCTAACTAATTGGCCGAATGACTAAAACACACAAGCACAGAACCTCGTTTTGACAGAACAGAACCGTACGTATAATGTAGAGAGAGATGGAATAAGCTACAACATGTGTATGTGACTGATAGTTTTGAAATAAAGGTGACATTTTCAAGTTTCACTGAAGCACTTTCCAGTTAATCATTATCCCTCCTCCTCTTCAGTAAAAGAACAAAATCTGTACTATCAAACTTCTAGATTCTAGGCGCTTGTATCTAACTTTTTGTTGGTTGGATGCGGAGTATTGAACAATATCCTATAGATTTGCTGCTGTTATTTTTGGCACATGAACAAAATGAAGACGGTATTCGTGACAGTCGGGACAACCTCTTTTGATGATTTAATAAGTACAATTTCGTCTAAGAAAGCATTGAAATTTTTCAAGGAGTGTGAATTTGAAAGGATTGTTATTCAATATGGAAAAGGTCAACCTCCGGATTTTATAAGCTCCTCTGTTTTAGATACTGATGAAAGAGTCGTTAGTGGTGTATGTTTGGAGGAGATGAAGTATTCCGCATATCGTTTCAAAAGTTCCCTGCAGGTATAAAAATTATCTCTACTGCTAGTTTCTTGATTGCATTAGAATCTAATTAATTTGCTGAGTAGGTAGATATGAAAGAGGCATCGTTGATAATAAGTCACGCTGGAGCTGGATCAATATTAGAAGGACTTTCAATGAAAAAAGATATGATGGTTGTGATAAACTCTTCTCTCATGGACAACCATCAAAAAGAACTTGCATATGCAATGAAGCGACGGAATCACTGTATGTGCGTTGATCGCCCTAAAGATTTGTTGCTACTTTCGACGTTGAAGGAGATGACATCTTTTAGAGCCACGCACTTCGACGGGATACCATGGGAGAATGTTGCCGAGAAAATTGATGAGACAATGGGTTTTCTCAATACATCTTCTTAACGAGAATTCTGGGATTTATTCATACGTTGATTCCCTACTTTTACGTAATGCAAGTGGGCCATTGTGAATGATGAAATGAAGATGGTTAAAATTTCAGAATGTTGATAATAATCTCCAACTCTTTCTTATTTTCCTAGCCTACAAACAACTTTAGAGATAAAATGTAATGCATGTAAATTGATGTCAGTGAAGTATCCTGACTTTTCATTTAGCTACGATGTGTAGTCGTAATTTTAAGCACTAATACTATACCACAAATAGGACAGTTCAGAAACGCAAATTATATTTCTCTTTACAAGTAATGACTCAAACATGAATTCAACTTCACTTCCCTCAAGAAAGCATTCAAGGACCGGATTGTATGGACTATGATTTCCAGAATCATGCTGAATTATGACATGACC
>Ga0209092_10001914_pt1 | contig 19647 bp, 10 predicted proteins | sample FraStrMetagenome_FD_187446 | JGI IMG/M metagenome (GOLD analysis project Ga0209092, IMG submission 187446) | Marine eukaryotic phytoplankton communities from Arctic Ocean - Fram Strait ARC3M Metagenome (SPAdes) (version 2) | ecosystem: Environmental > Aquatic > Marine > Oceanic | place: Fram...
AGAATCCAAGAAAAAAAGATCTATATAGTGTAGACAAGCACAATCCAGGCGTTTGGATTAACATATTTTAAATAAAACAAAATGGCAAATCATTGTTATAATTTTATAGAATTATCAGGAGAACCTGATACCCTTAATATGCTTTGTGAAAAAATAATTGAAGAAGAGAGAAAAGAATATAAATATTTAGTTGATAAGCTTGACTCTATATTAATGAAAAAACAAAGAAAAGATTCTCAAAAACATTACATGTATTATGGATCAAGATGGTTTGATATTACTGTAAGTTATGACGGAGATAGAAACTTGTTAGTACAAGGAGACTCTGCGTGGTCACCTTTAATTACTTTTATAGAGGAATTATGTATTCAATACTCATTGCAAGCTACTTATGATTATGAAGAGCCAGGATGTGATATTGCAGGTGTGTATGAATTTAATGAGGAAGGATATGTTGAACACACAGATATGACTTATCAAGAATATCGTTATAAAACTGATGTTGGCTCTTGGATGGATGAACAGATAGACTATTACAGAGATTTAATAGATTGGGAAGATTCAGATGAAAAAGAAATAAAAGAAGAGATAAACAAAATTGAGTACGCTTCAGACAAAGTAAAAGAAGAATTAATAGAAGAATTATTAAATAAAAAATAATATGAACAAAGAATTAAGAGAGCTTGCTATGTCAGTATTGACAAAGGAAGCTTACCAAGAATTTGCAGCTCAGATGTTTGCAATGAGTAAGAGTGCCGCATTAAATATAGCAAAAGATAATCTAATTGACGCTGAGCGTATTGTTTTAGAAACAGTGTACGAAGCTTCATGTGATTTTGTTTTGTTTGATCATTACAGAAGGTCAAAAGATTTGTATGACTTAACAATTAACACTTGTGATTAACGATCATAATATAAACATTCCTGAAGAGGATTACAGAGAGTTGGATGTACCTTCGTACAGCTTACTTTCTTCAATATCAAAACATGGCATTGATGTTCTTCAAGGAGTAAAAGGCAACTTCTTCCAACTTAAGTTTGGAAGTTTAGTAGATGACATTTGTTTTCAGCCAAGCAAGTTAGTAAATTACTATCAAGCTAAAGGTGTGAAATCAATAACAGGGAACCCAAAGGTAATTATAGATTCTATATTGAAAGATATAGATTCTGTCCCTGTAGGACAGGAAGCAGCAGTAAATAGTTTTATACCTTTAAGGTCACCTAAAACAAAAACTGTTTCCGAAAATATTAGTGATTATAAAAATGAAATAATTCAAGCAGCTAGAGCAAATGATGTTTATAAGAATTATAATGATGACAAAGTCTTTGATACAATATTAGGTAAAAAGGAAAACCATCATTATTTTTCTGATAAAATTAAATCTAGAGGAAAAGTTCATGTTAAACCTGAGATGTGGGAAATGGCTGTTGAGGCTGCAAACACATTAAAGACACATGACTTCACTAGAATATATTTCGATGATACTCCTGGAATAGAGTTGATATATCAGTATAAATTTGTACAAAAAATAAATGGATATGAAGTAAAGGGCATGTTAGACTGTTTAGTTACAGATCATGACAACAAGGTTATATATCCAGTAGATTTAAAAACGGGCGAGGATTCTGCAGAGAACTTTGATGAAGTGATGTTGCTTCACAAGTATTATCTGCAGGCATCTTTATATAGAAGCGCAATCAAAGCAATAGTAGCTAAGGATCCAGATTTAGCTGGATACACAGTATCTAACTTTGAGTTTGTATACTTGTCTAAAATGAATATATACAAGCCTTTAATATGGGTCGTGCCGCAGACATTACACAATGCAGGATGGGACGGATTCACAGATAGGTTTGGATTTAAACATAAAGGATTAACAGAGTTATTAGAGATGCATAAGTATTCTAAAGACAATGCTCTATGTCCTTATGTTGAAGTTGATTACAACAACGATGGAAGAAAGTTTCTTTCTGGACTAATTAAAAATGAAGAAGAATGATTAAAAAATGGAAAGTAGACCCAGAGCTTACAAAAAGTTTTACATATTTACTACCAGTTTTTGATATAGAATTAAGACTAAAATACCTCAGCAATTTATCAGGATCATATCTTTATAATAATGCTGAGGATCTAGTTTTTTCTATATTATACAAGTTTTCAGGCAAAGAGGGCTTTACAAAGTACGAGGATGTATTAACATCCCACTCCCTATTTGCAGGTCACGAAGACTATGGGGAATATGTGCTTTACAAGTTTAATGCTACACAAGAAATACAAGATACAGTTAATCTTTTTGAACAAGGAAAGTATAGTGAATACATCTTTGAGCATAAAGAAGCAGTAGTGTCATTTCTTAAGAAATCAGGAGTAACCAATTACGATGTAGTAGAAAAAGTACTAAGAAAAGATGAAGATTTAAGGAAACAAATGGAAGCAGATTTAAACTGTAAGATACCAAAAGGCAACGAATTATCATCACCACCAGACTTAGAAACAGAAATATTTACTAATTACGTAGAAGAGGTTAAAATTAATAACGAGAATGTTTTTTAGAACATTCAAAACAAACTAGTAAAATTTATGACTAAATCAAATAAAATCTTATCAGATATAACAGTGTATATGAAATATGCCAAGTATATACCTGAGCTTAACAGGAGAGAAACCTGGCAAGAACTGGTAGGAAGAAATGAGGCAATGCATATAAAGAAGTTTCCTTCTTTAAAGGAAGAGATTCAAGAAGCTTATACAGATGTCTATGACAAAAAGATACTGCCTTCAATGAGATCTCTGCAGTTCAGTGGCAAGCCCATTGAAATATCACCAAATAGAATATATAATTGTGCCTACTTACCAATAGAAAGTGTAGAGGCATTTAACGAGACTATGTTCTTATTATTAGGTGGTACTGGAGTTGGTTACTCTGTGCAAAAACACCACGTCAACAAATTACCTGCAGTCAGCAAACCTTTTGACAAAAGATCTAGAAGATTTCTAATTGGAGATTCTATAGAGGGTTGGGCTGATGCAATTAAATTCTTAATGAAATCATATTTAAGTGGCAAAAGAGCTTCTAGGATTGAATTTGACTACTCTGACATTAGGCCCAAAGGCGCTAGATTAATAACATCAGGTGGTAAAGCTCCAGGACCTCAGCCTCTTAAAGAATGTATCCTTAAGATATCAGGAATACTAGACGCTAAAGCTGACGGAGAGAAGCTTACTACAGTAGAGGCTCATGACATTGTGTGTCATATTGCTGATAGTGTGTTAGCTGGAGGAATAAGAAGAGCTGCGTTAATATCATTATTCTCTGCTACAGATGAAGAAATGATAGCATGTAAGTCCGGATCATGGTGGGAGAATAATCCTCAGCGTGGTAGAGCTAATAACTCTGCTGTACTAGTACGGCACAAAGTGACTAAAAGCTTCTTTATGGATTTATGGAAAAGAATAGAATTATCAGGTTCGGGAGAACCAGGTACATACTTTACAAATGACAGAGATTGGGGTACTAACCCGTGTTGCGAAATAGCGTTACGTCCTTATCAATTTTGTAATTTATGTGAAGTTAATTCATCTGATATAGAATCACAAGAAGATTTTGAAAGAAGAGTGAAACATGCTTCCTTTATAGGTACATTACAAGCAGCGTACACAGACTTTCATTACCTTAGACCAATATGGAGAGAGACAACAGAGAAGGATGCTCTAATAGGTGTTTCTATGACAGGAATAGGTTCTGGAGTAGTAACTGGTTATGATTTAGGGGCTGCTGTTAAGGTTGCTACTAGTGAAAACAAAAGGGTTGCAAAAGAACTAGGAATTAATCCTTCTGCTAGAGTAACTACAGTTAAACCTGCAGGAACTACATCATTAGCTTTAGGTACGTCATCAGGAATACACGCATGGCACAATGACTACTATATCCGTAGAATCCGGGTTGGTAAGAATGAATCTATGTACAGCTTTCTTGCTGAGAACCATCCTGAGTTAATTGAAGACGAATATTTTAGTCCTCATGACACGGCAGTTATTGGAATTCCACAAAAAGCACCAGAAGGAGCTATAATGAGAACAGAGTCACCATTTGACTTGTTAGAGAGAGTTAAAGACATATCAATTAGATGGGTAAAACCTGGACATATTGATGGCAGCAACACTCACAACATATCAGCAACTATAAGCTTAAAAGATGATGAATGGGAGAAAGCTGGTAAGTGGATGTGGGACAATAGATCATTTTATAATGGCTTATCTGTTTTACCTTACAACGGTGGTACTTATGTACAAGCTCCATTTGAAGACTGTACTAAAGAAAAGTACGAAGAACTGATGGAAACTCTTACTGAAGTTGATTTATCTAAAATAGTAGAACTAGATGATAATACTGATTTAAGTGGAGAAATAGCATGCGCAGGAGGTGCATGTGAAATTAATTAATTAATTGTGTTTAGGCACATCAAAAACTAAAAACTATGTTTAATATACCAATAAGAAAAGAAAGAGGAATGATAGCTGGGGATTTTGTTGTGCCTAAGCAATTACCATTCAAATCTGCACACAGAGAAATAAATATGCTTTACGTAATAAGTGAAGATGCAATGCGTAATGATGAATATTTTACAGCAATACCTGTCATGTATAAGCATCCTCATTGTGAAAATGTGCATGATGATTTTAAAGCAAAAAAGACACTTACTTTTAGAAAAGAAGATTTTAAAGTAAAAAGAGATTATGTGAAATTCTTTTATGAAAGCTTAGATGAAGATGATAGAAATAGATACTATAAAGGTTTTCCAAATTTAATGCAATGGGTAAATGATTACAAAGATCCTCTTAAGCAAAGAGGTCTTATTCTAAATCATCAGTATTATCGTGAAGAATGGATTGACATTAAATCAAAGGATAGTGATAATGAGTAAAACAGAAAATAAAAAAAGGAAAACAAGACAAGAAATCTTAGATCATAAAAAAAGACTAAGAACTATTGAGAATAGATTTCTTGAAATGAACATTCCTGCAAGACAATTTTGTTTTAGTCATAACTTTACAGTTTACCCTGCAGTACAGAGAGACGGCAGATTAAGATTATTCAAGCAGCACCATGAACATTTTTTGCCTGTAGATGCTAAAAGCTACAGTCAATTTGATTTGTCCGATCAAATGGAAATGTGTGCTGTTATGGATGAAACTTATGAAGCTTTCTATGAGAAACACAAGAGTAAAGGTAAAGGTAGGTACAGAGAAATAACTAATTCAAAGATTAATAATAAATAAAAATAAATAATTATGCCAAAAAAAGCAATTGCAAAAGGAATAGTTTGTATGTCAGACGGAAGGTTTGAAGCAAGAGTAAAGTACAGAGGTAAAAGTAAAGACGCTCAAGTACACAACATTTATGTTGGTATGTATGAGACTGCCAAACGTGCTATATATGAGCGTCAAAGCTTTATACTGAACGAACTGTTATAATACAAGAAAAAAAAAGGGAGCAACTATTACAGCTGTTCCCTATTTTTGTCTTACATTTTTTTTACTTCTACCGTCAATACTTACATTTGATTGTTTAAGTAGCTTAATGATTTCTTTACATCTTCAAAATCTCTTACTCCTGGTAATAATTTTTTAAAGAATACATTAACCTTTAACTCTCCTTTATTCACACCTTGTTTATACCTTTCCGTAGGTTCTTTAACTGTTTGATTGGCAAGTTTAAGAACATTTTTTAGAATACCCATTCCTGCGGTAGGAGTCATTGCAATTTTAAAAGTTTCTGTTGGGTTAATGAAGAATGTCTGTTCTGACAGTTGCCTTCTAATTATATATTTTGCAATAAGATTCTCATCATCGTCACCATCCATATCAAGTAAACTATAAGCTATAAATAAAGATAAAAGCATAGTTGTCTCTGTAATAATCCTTTTTACGTTAGCTTTTTCATGAGTTTGAAGTTTTTTACCGTAATTTTTAACAGCATCAAAATTTCCTGATTTAACTGCCCTTAACAATACTGCAAGAAATCTAGCGCCAGTAACATAATATCCTTCTTGATATGATTTTAAATCTTTAGAATAAGTTTTGTCTGCTTCTACTAAATCTTCATTATTCTTATAAAAAGAACCTAATCCTCTCCATCTTCTAAATAAACCTGGCTCTATCCACTTTCTAAGGAAAAACATTGCTTTACCCCAAAAAGTTCTTTGAGCATCAGCTTGTACGTCTGAGTCATAGTTACCATGAAGATCCATTATCTTCTTTTTTATAAGTGACTGCATCTCTACAAGCATATTAGCGTGATCAGTAGCTCCACTAAATGAATTACCAGCTACAAAATCTTTTATAACCATTTTTACACTACCATCATCTTTTTTCTCAAAAGTAATTACATCATTCATATCTGCAGCATCTTTCTTATTAACTACAACTTTACCATTCTTATCTACAAACTGACCTTTAGCATTCTGAGCTTTTATGTTATGCATTATAGAATACATAACTTGAGCTTGCATCATGTGTTCACCCATTTTTGCAAAAGGCCTTAGAGAGTTCATTTCAGCTAGTACCTCAACCTTACTTGTGTTAGAAAACCTGCCGTTAATAACAGTTTTATCTCCCATTACATTAAGTATATTAAGAAATAAATTAGTTCTAGATGAGTCTACTACAGAGCCCATATCTTTAATAATTTCTCTTGAGTCTTTCCAGTAAGTTTTTTTAGCTTTTACTAAATCTTTGTAGTTAAAATGCTCTCCAGACAAAGACTCTAGTAAATTAGCTGATGAACCTACATTGTAGTTTACAAAACTGTTTGCCCAGTTACCAACTAAAGATACAACACCAGAATATTTTAGTGCTGTTGCTACTGTCTTGTTAACGTCCATACCTGCAAAAGATCCAGCGTCTTTGCTTTTTATTCCGTATACTCTGTTTTCAATTAAGCTATACATTTTCTTAACATCATTAGGAACAAAATCATCAGGATTGTGAAGCATGACATCTTTATCTTTAAAAGATTTATGTGTCATAGCTCTTCTTGCCACACCATGAGTCTTAGGGACTAATCTGTTTTGCATAACATCAGCCATAACTAACAAAGTAGATTCAATCTCTTTCTTTTTTTGATAATTTTTAGCTTGCATAAGATTCATTAACATAATTGTATGCAAATCTAAACTTTGAGTTTTAGCATCAATACGACTTCTATATGCAATAGGGATTTTAAATTTTTCTCTGTTTGCAGGATCTGCAAAAGCCTTTTGAGTGTCAAAGTCTTCATCTTTAAGTTGTATTCCAGATGTTAGATAATCTAAAGCAGATCCTTTTACGTCACCTTGCCTTAATCTTTCTGCAGTTTCCTTTTGCACACCAGGTAGTCTAAAAAATTTAATGCTACCTGAAGATGATATAAGAGATTCGTTACCTGAAGTCAAATCATCTGCCTCTACAATCTTTTCTTTAAAGAAAGTAATTTCTTGCTTTTTTCTATCACTAAGTGTAGCCCAAGATTTGTTTATCCATTTATCAGCAGGAACTATTCTAGTTCTACCATTAACTCTCTCTGTTTTTGTGTTCTCTTGTTTCCAATAATGAAGCTCACTTAATCCTATAGCGTTCTCTATAGATATTGTAGTGTAGTCTTTTGTTCCCTTAGGCTGGTATGTAACATGAAGACCTTCTATTTTTAAGTTTTTTGATCCTTCTATAAATATATCTCCCTCAAGTCCTTCGTAAACATATTTTCCTGTATCAGCATTAACTTCTGCATCTTTATATTTTTCATCATAAACATTCTTGTCATAAGCATTATTTTTAGCTTCTTTTTCAGCAATTAAAAAGTCAGATTGATACTCACTTGCAAGATAAACACCATCATCAGAAACGTCATACATACCTTCATATTTTACAGCAGTGTTAGCTGCATCAGAAACATCATTTGAAAAATCCCTATTTTTAACAACCATTTTTCCTGCTTCATCTGAATTGTGGTCAGAGATTTCTCTCTCTGCTTTATCCACTAGCCTTGATGCTACTTGTATTTCATCAGAGCCCATTTGTTTTTCAGAAATTAAATTAAAGGCAGTTGCAGAGATATCTCCCATAGATTCTCTAGCTCTTTTTTTGTATTTTTCTAAAGACTCTTTTTTTAGTTCAGGCATAATTTTTTCCATTTCCTGAGTAACATATACATTTCTTTCTGTATCATTAGCGTTAGGGAATAAATCTTTATGCTTAGACATTAATTCTTTTCTAGCTTTATCAATAGCTTCAGTGTCATTCTCAGCCATAAGCTCAGCAAACATTTCTCTTTCTTGAGCCAATAATTTTGTTTCAAAATCTGACTTGTTAGATCTTATTCTATTTAAATTTCTTTTAAACTTAGCTTTAAGTCTTGGACTTATTTCTTCGTTAGAATCTAATTCAATTTGTATATCTTTTAATATACCAAATACAGCAGAAAACTCTTCAAGCTGAATCATTAAATCAGGATTAAGAGTGCCTTCACTTATTTCTTTGTCTAGACGAGACTGTAAGAGGTTTATTGTATTGTCTGAATACTTAACAAACTTAATCATACCTCTAACCTTATCAGTATTCTTGTATTCCTCTAAAGCTTCATTAAGCTCTTTTGTCTCTTGATATTTAGTGAGTTTTCTTCCAGGTTTCTTTTTGTTTTCTTTTATAAGTCTTCTTTGCTCTATTCTTTCTTCTTGAGTTTTAGGCTTATAAGCTCTAGATGCATTAGCTACTCTAGTAATAAGCTGATCATAAAGACGGTCAGCTGCATTTTCTTCTTGAGACAAATCACTATTATCAGAGTTTATAATATCCTCTTCTATTTTTTGCTGTTGAGCTTCTTGAGACAACTTATCCATAAGGTCTCTTTCTGCTCTCTCGCTAAGCAATTCATTTGTCAAAGAATTAACTACATCCATCTCTATACCAAAAGTTCTTTTTAGGAAATTATAAAACCACTTCTTAAAAGCATCAAATCCTGTAGCTTCTTTTTCTAAGTTTGGGAATATTTCAGCACCCTCTAATCCTATTGCAGTAGCAAGTAATTCTTTCTCAAACATTTCTTGAGATAATTCCGGATATAAAGCCTTAACTTGGTCATAAAGCTCTGTACCTTCTAGGCTTTTTAAAGCCTTCTGCAGCCTCTTATTTTCCAATCCACCTGGAAATGCATCAATAAATATATGAGCAAACTCATGTATTACTGTGTCCGTAAAAATGGCATCTGGATTAATAAGTATTACAGGCTTTCCTGCAGCTTTAGTTCTTGGGTCGGAAGCTGAAAGTACACGAGAAGTTTTAACGTCACTGTCAAGTATAACCTCAACATTCATTAACTTTTTCATGTGGTCAATCTTAGCTACAGTCATATCCATAGTGTCAAGATCTTTTCCAGCAAACATTCTTTGTTCTTGGTCTATAAACTGATTGACTATAGAACTGTCTTGAGACAGAACTTCTATTAGTTCTGCCTCTGTATATTCTCTTCCTTTATATTCTAGTTTACAACTCATAATTAACAGTCTTTATTTCCTTTTATGTTATTCATTTTAATAATATCATCTAAATTCTTTTTGATAATCTCTTCATTTGACAAAGATACGTCTTTTCTACCAAATAAATCACCATATTCTAATTTAGTTTTTTCTTCTTTTGTTACAATCCTTTTAATAAAAGCGTCAGGATCCCCCATTTGAGTGCCTACATCAAGATAAACTTGATTAACTTTTTCTTGAATTTTATCATCAAGAGAATTTTCTTTTAAAGAAGACCCTTCTATTTTTTCATCTTTAGCATATTCAACTACAGATCCTTTAAATGATTTATACCCTAACTTAGGTTCTCTCACGTACACAGCTCCGTTGTCTATAGTTTCATCTACTAGCTTATAAAGAATTATTTCACCTTTTTTGTTCTTAGTAGTAAGAAATGGTACAGAACTATCTGTGTCATGATCCTCATCTAATAATACTGAGAATGCAACGTCTTTAGAGTATTTTTTATACTCTACAATATCATTTTGATTAAAAGAAACTCTATCTACAATTGAAGGGTTGTCTGAATTGTTTCTTAAAAATTGATCCAAGAAGCTATTATCTACACTAATCTCATCAATATTCTTTTTAAATTTTACTATGTCTCTAGCAAAACCTAAATCCTGCAGAATTTCATGTGGTATGTGAGTAAAAAATTGTCCAAGATTATTTGCAAACCCTGAAGTTGCAAAAGAATATTTTACTAAATCAACTGCAACCTGCTTATTCTCTTTGCTTTCATACAAAGACAGCCAGTCACTATATATTTTATTCTGATAATGCTTAGGTTTATTTTTAGAATCTATAGTTACAAACTCATATCCATCTTTGGATTTATTAAACTGAAGCTCTTTTAGCAAAAAGTTTTCTCTAACATTGTTCTCTCTCATATCTTTAAGTATAGAAGGTAAGCCATTAAGTAAGAAATCTAATTCTTCTTTTCTTGATCCTGGAGAAGTAAACAATTCTGTACCAGAAGCAACATAAGAATAAAGAGACTTATCTAATGCTCTAGCAAATTCTTTATTAATAATGTATTGACCTTTACCAGCTCTACGATTAATATAGTTAAATGTTTTCATAGATTTTTTGTCACTTGTAAAAAACAAATCACTTTTATCTAAAACTTCTCCTATCCATTCAATACTGTTTTCATTGTAAGCACCTAAAGCTGTATTTTTAAATTTGCTTTTAAAGCCCTTAATTATACCTGTTTCTGCCATAGCTATCTTATTAGATGATAAAAGTAAATCTAATGCAGACCCTCCAGCACCATTTGTTGGAGCTTTAGATGCAAGTATTGAGTTAGTAAGCTCTTTTGCTGCCTCTTGAAAAATTTCAAATGTACCTAATACTGCTCCTGACATATCTTTATTGCCTGAAAAACCATCTTCTCTAGCTGATACAATTTCAGATTCCATATTATTTTCATTTAAAGTAATTACATCCTTTAAACTTAAATCTAAATTTCTAGTAAGAGCTAAGTACTCTATAGGCTTAACTTTTCTTTTATTATACAATAATGGTTCTGCTGTTTTACCTTGAGAGTCTTGTGTTAACTTAACTAAATCTTGAAGTATTGGTTGACCTATAAATCTATTAACCCATTTAACATCATAACCTGCTCTTACTAGCATTAAAGCTACAGGAGAAGTTATGCTGTTGTAGTTACCTCTAGATATGTATGGATCTTTTGCTATATCAACATAAGCATTAAGGAATGAAGACAAAGTATTTGCAATAGTATTACCTTCTAACTTATCAAAGGTTGTAAAAGAATCCCCTTTACTATTAGTTGCGAAAGTACCTTTACCTAAATAAAAAGGTAAATATAAATTTAAGCTTTGCCCTGCAACGTGATCAACAAGCTGATTTGCTACTGATCCCAATCCTGCTGCTCCAGAAGAATAATCAAATTTAGTTTTTATCTGTTCAACTGGAGAAAATAACTCAAGGTTACCTGCTTCCGGAGTTGGGAATAAATCAGTAATATCATTTTTTAATGAAGAGCTATCAATAGATGTCATCATTGCGTCATAAGTAAGAGGACTGCTTAATACAGCTCTGTACAAATCAATCATTTCATTTTGCTTGTATTGTAAAGAATTAGCGTCCTGAACTTTTGTGATCTTTCCATTTACAACTTCAAGATTGTTCATCATTAAAAACATCTTATCAATATCAAAATCACTACCAGTCTTCCCAGGTATAGCGTCATACACTAACATACTGTCACCCATACCTTCAGGTAAAATTCCAACTATCTCAAGATAATCATTAGATGACATACCTTGGTTTGGAATACGATAACCTATAACTTCTAACGCAGAAGGATCTAATTTTTCCATTATCTCTTCTCCTGTCATTTTAGTTATATCTAATCCTAAAGATTTAAGCAACTTAGCTGCATCAGTGTGAGGCATCATTATTTGCCCTGGCAATACAGTCTTTCCATCTGCGGCCATACGAGGAGGTTGTAATCCTTTGCCATCATAATTCTTTGACACTATCTTTATACCATCTACGTTTTTATCATCCGTACTCTCTAATGCAAATGGAGATACCTGTATAAATGAACCGCCATTAGTAGATATCTTTATAACTTCTTTGTTCATCATAGACATAAACAAAGACTGTACTTTATTTTTAATTTGAGGTACAGCTTCAAAGTCAGTCTCTTTTTCTAGAGCTGCTATTATATTGTCATTTCCTCCTGTAGACCTCAAGTCTTTTATAAGAGCGTCATATAAAGCTCCCATGTCTTGTATCTTTCCGTCTACAATACTAAACTTTGCTGTTAATCTTTCTTTACCAGCATCAGAAAGCTCCTTGACTTTTTCGTGAAACATGTTAAGTAAATCTTTTCCACTAACAGACTGCCCATTTACCTCATAGGTTCCTGACATTACCATTCCGGACAATATAGTTCTTTGTACTTGAGATCCTAAATTAGTTTCGTGAATCTTTTTTATAGGTAAATCCTGTTGAAGTTTCCATCCTCTATTAGAAAGCTCTACAGAGTTAAGTTCAAAATTAGTATCTAATTCTGTAGTACCATCAACGTTTATTCTAGTTGGAGCAACAGCCCCTACTTTAACTCCATCTTCAGTTATAACTTCATGTATCTCATCTTTAGCTTCTCTTGCGTAAGTAGTCTTTTTAGTCTTAGGGTCGTACTGTGTATCACCTACCATCTTGTTATATACAGCCTCCATAGGCGTACCTTTAACAAGGTTAGGTAACAATACTGCTTGAGAGTATTTTAAGTATACTGGACGGCCATCATTGATTTCAAAATACACACCTTTCAAAGGTTGTGCTGCAACTTTCAATTCTGCTGCTGACATTTTTCTTCCAGACTCCATAGCTGCAAATGCTGATCTATGAAGAGGGCCCCACTGACCTAGTCTTTGCTTTATAAATTTCCATCTACGTGGAGTTATCCATGCTTGAGCATCACTTGTGTTAACAGATTCGTAAGCGTCAGCAATAGACTTGTCTGTAAGAGACTCTTTAATCTTGTCTACATATCTTGACTTAACCTCTACACCTTTGATTACAGCGTGATTAAATACAAGGCTGTCTTTATCTGATAGCCTTAAGTATTGGCCATCAGTGTATGTAGCAGGTATTCTCTTTATAAGGTCAATTGGATTTTTATAATAAGCAGGGTCACCTGAGAACATCTTAGCAAACTCTACAGTAGAAACTAGACCATTAACCAAATAATCTCCTGCCATTGCAACAGTTCCATTATTGTAATTTCTGTTATAATGATCTACTAGTTTTTTATTTTTATTTGGTATGTCATTAATTTCTAACATAGTCTTATTAACTCTAAGAACAAGAGTATCTTTTACTGCCTCTTCAAGCAAAGAAATCTGAGACTCAGACATACCTTTTGATGTTGTTATAGGATTGCCGTTAGAATCATACAGAGACCTTCTAAGAGCCTTATATTTGTCACTCGTACTATCAAATGAAAAGTCAGGAAAGAGTTGTGATTTAAGCCCATTCTTGTTCCCAATGTGGTAGTGTTGAACTAACTCATTTTCGGGCAAGCTAGATATTTCTCTAGCTACTTTTTTCATTCTATTATACTCATCTAAAAAGTAATTTGAAAATATTTTTATTGTTTTGTTTGGAATATAAACCTCTCCTGTTTGAGCAACAGTTTGTATTCCTGATTCAATCATTTTTGGACCAGTAAATTCTACTTTACGAGATTTGTCAGCAGGAACTAATGTAGGGAAATAAGATTTTTCACCTATAGCTTGTCCAAGAATTTTAGTTAAACTGTCGTTAACTGCATCTATGTAGTCAATGTCTTTGTTGTCAGAACCGTCATTAAGACCTCTGCTTTTAAATGTACTTGCAAGACCTTGCTCAAACTCTTCAATTCTCTCTAAACTTTTTTGCCTTCTCTTAGAAGGATTAGAAATATCTGTTGCAGCAAAATATTGTCTCCATACAGAATTATCTGTATACTCATCCTTACTCATCTCTTCTAAAGAAGTGGGTACTGTAAAGTCTTCAGACTTAGATCTGATATCTTCTTTCCATTCATTAAGTTTGTTGCTGATATAAGTTGGGTTGGAATAAGTATAGTACGACTTACCTCCATTGGCAAGAATATTGCTGTCTGCAATATCAGTATCCATTACGCCAATTGCTTGTGCTAAATTTTTAATATTTTTTTGACTAGCAATAGGATTGTTAAACACACCTTGTTTAGATATGATGCTATTTTTATTTTTTATTATATCTGATAAAATTCTTTTTGTACTATCATAAAGAGCCCTAACATTTTCTGCATTTTTCTCTACCCCTCCATTTATTTCAAAAAAGACATCAGTAAAGTCTAATGTTACAGGTCCAGAAACACCATCTATTTCTGTAAACACACCAACAGAATAAAGAATTTCTAATAAGCTTTCCATAGCGTTATCATTAGCTACAGATTGTTCATTAACATCATCTTTTGCATCTCTGTATTCGTTAGCGTAATCACGATAAGCTGTTTTCATTTGAATCTGCAACTCTTTTATTTCTTCAATTTTTTCTTCAGAAATTTTTCCGTCTTCAATAAAATCATTTTGAAATTTGTTACCCCATCTAGAAACAATTTGTGATTCTCTAGAGTTTGTAGACGTTGCATTTAATATTTTATAAGATTTTCCATCAACTTCAGTTGCGTAAAAATTAATCTTTGTCATAGAAAAAGCTTGTACAAATTCAGTCTTTCTGTCCTCAGACATAGAGTCTAACTTGTTTATAAAAGAATCCATCCATCTAACTCCTTTTATTGTCTTTAATCTATCTTTCATTTTATCAAATACATCAACGACAAAATCTCCATTACCATGTCCAACAACGTCAGACAATGCAGGTAATAGAGTTTTATAAACTTCGTTAAGTTCTATGAAAGTAGTTAGACCTAAATATTCTCCATCCTTAGGAGATCCGTCAGAGTAAACGTCTTCTACTTGAGAAAGCATTATTTTTATATTAGCTGATGCAGAGTTCATAGGATTAACTTCAAAGCTATCACCTATACCTAAGTTATTAGATCTGTCTTCTTCAGTTGTATCCTCCTCCTCTATAGTTCCCTGATACTCTCTTGCAGCGTAAGAACCTGTAAGATCCTCACTAAAGATTATAACCTCTCTTACAAAGTCATCTTTATACTTTAGTATCATTTCAGCGTTAGCCTTAAACCTATCTTTATATTCTTGAGACAATTTAGAATTTTCAATTGAATATAAATAATCACTAATAGTTTTTTCTATAGAGCTAGATACCTCCTCAGGAGATACCTTATCTATATTGTTATTCTGATCTTTTAAGGAAGATAGAAAATGCTTGGATAGTGTTCTTATGATTTCTGCATGATACTCGCTAGGAATATCAGCTATTTTTTTTCTGTTAACAAAAAACTTAGTTCCTCCAGGCAGTTCAAAATAATACTGATTAGTACCTTTTTTCCTGTGTAGCTGTGGCTCAAGGTTTTCCATTCTACTTTCCATGTCAGTAGTAAGTTCACCTGATATACCGGCAGCTTCCCAGTCTCCAAATTTTTCTTTGAAATCTTCACCAGAGATTATAGCCATATAATTCTCTGCTCTAGTTTCACTGTTTAACGCTTTAGCTAATTTAACTTGCAATTCGGAGTCTTTCCCATTTGCTTTAATCTTAATAGCACATCCCATTTTCTATGTATTTTATATTTGTTATTATTTATCCCTTACAATCTTTATTTATTTTTCCAGGATTTAAGTTTTCGAAGTCAGACTTCTTTTCTATTAAAGTAACTCTTGGAGATTTTTCAGTTTCTTTTCTTGAAGCTGTTCTCCTACCAGTCCCTCTAGTTTTTTTCTTTGATCTTTCTAACAGTCTTTTTCTAGCGTCTGCTTCAGATTCCTGCGAAGGTACAACATTTTCTTGTGTATTCCTAACTTCAGTATCATTAACATTGGGTGACTGTGAAGCCTCATTTAATGTAACTGATTCCTCCATAGTAAATTTGATTGTACCTTTTTCTGTTACAACTATGTCTCTGTTGCCATTTGAATCTGTTTCAATCTTATACTTAGCAGGTGTAATTACCTCAATACCTTTATAGTTATTGTTAAATGCGTTATCCATATTCCAAGTTCCTTCAAAAGATGTGTCAACGCTATTTATTGCTCTCCTTATATCATCTTTTTTTACATCTGGGTTTGGTATTATCTGACCACCTTCTGTAGCAATAAACAAACCACCTGAAATATCTTCATCTGCATTGAATTTTCCTTGTTCAAAAGGAGATGAAATTGCAATTACTTTTTTATTATCAGCACTAGTTTGTTGCGCTGGTTTAGATATAGTAAAAGAATTTTTAACATCCCTTAGCATTGTCTCAATTTCTTTTCTTAAGCTTGGGTTTGAAATGTCAGAAGATAAATCAAATTCATAATTTCCTACTGCATTTTCATATTGCTCTATAGTAGGATTAGGTGAGTTAAGCAGCTGTTGTACCTCTATCTCAAATTCATTTATTGGAGTCTCAAGTTCTACAAAATTTCTCTTAATAGTTTTAACCTCACTACTTTGTTGTGTTGGTTGAGATAGATCACCTCCTTTAAATGAAGCAATACTATTTTTCTTTCCAAGCTCTTTTTTTATTGAATCTAGCATTCTTTTTTGAGCCATACTCATAACAGTTCCAACTCCTTTAATCATATCTTCAATACCTTTCTCTCCAGCTTCTCTTAGTCTTGTTCTTTCAGCAGTAAGTGCATCTTTTTTCTCTTGATAATCTAAGTACTCAGGATTGTTGCTTAGGTCTATAGATATTGGGTAAAAAGTTTTACCATCAATGTCATTTATATTGGCAGTTAAAACACCATTTTTTATTTTAAAGGCTTGCCTATGCGGGCTAAACACTATACTTTTTCCTCCTTCAGATATATCTTCTTGTTTATAAGATTTTCCGTAGTTCTTCATATCTACTGGAGAATACTTTATTTCAATATCACTAGTTTGTGGTTTTGGTTGAGACGCAGGAGAAGGAGTATTGTTTTCCTCTTTAATAGAAACAAATTTGCTAGTATAATTTATACCTTTACTTTTAAAAAACTCAGTTTTAAAATTTTCTAGTTCGATAAGTTTTTTTCTAGGCACAGTTACTCCTTTAAATGTTTTTACAACATACACTCCGTCAGACAATACTTCATCTAAAGACCAGTAATCTTTATTAGGAAAAGCTTCTTTGATCTTTTCAGTAAGCTCCATGTAATACCTAGATTCAGAATTTGTATCTGGACCTAAATCTTTTTGAACACTTCTTTCCTCTACAGTAGGAGGTATTATATCTGCTGCAGTAATATCAGCATCACTCTTCTTTACCTTAGGCTTGTGTATAGGCTTAACATAAGCCTGAACTCTTCTACCTGAAGGAGAACCATCTATATAACTAAAGTCACTCTGAAACAAAGGCTCTGTTATAGTAGAGTTAGTGCTAACTATTTTATTGTCAATAATAAAGTCATGATACTTAGGAAATTTATTATACATATCTAAGCTAAACTGTCTTCTCTTTACGTTAGTAAGAAATTCAATAAGCTGAGCTCTTGACTCTGGATTATTTTTTTGTTCTCTAGAAATAGTTTGCCCATCTACTCCAAAATGTAAAACTCCTTTCTTTGTATAAAGCTGTGAAGTATAGCCACTAGTTCTGTCAGAAACATAAGCAAACATATTAATTATGTCAATCATTTTTGGATCATCTTTCTCATCTTCTTTTAATACTTCTATTTCCAATCCCATCTGAGATTCAATACTAGCTCTTAAGTCTTCAGGTAATAAAGACAATGGAGTTTGAAAAGACAAATTGCTTTTGCCATCTTTGTTGTCAGCAACCATAGATTGTATTATCATGTCAGCAAGAACCTCTGCTTGTTCAGCAGTGTTTTTGTTTATACTTAGCTTCATAGGAAACAGTGTTCCATCAGCCTTCTTAACAACCATAAACACACCTCCTCTATAAGGCATAGGGTTACCGTTAGTATCATCACCAACACTCATTCTGTATCTGCCAAAGTCATCTAGATAACGCTTGTCCATATCTACAAGTTCACCTTCTTCATTAGTAACCATAAACTTAACATCTTCATTAGAAGATATCTGTTGCAGGTCTGATACAGAATACTCAGGCACTTTACCTGTTCTGTTACCAAGATCCTGTACAAGGGATCCACCACTAGTGTGAGTTATTACAGTCTTAGCTTCTTTACCCGCAAACAATAATTCTAATATAGCTGTTCTTTCTGGAACTAACTCATCAAACCTAGCATTATTTTTAGTTCGGGTTGGTATAAAAGTATGAGCGCTCTTGTTTACCCTAGCCTTAATAGGTAGGTAATCTATAAGCTCTTGTGTTAATACAGGATTATCACCCATAGCCTCGTATGCTGCAATAGCGCCAAGTATTTTTGGATCATTACCTGTGTAATCAAATTCTAATTCATAAGTTATTTCTTGTCCTATTTTAGACTCTCCATTTTCTGACCAAGCCTTATAGTTATCTAAACCTTCTGTACCAGAAAGCTCATCTAAGAGACCTACAGATTCTGCAGATTCTTGACTAAGAATATATTCATCTTTATCTAGGTTTTGTCCATCTAAATCAACTCCTTCGTCAGCAAGAGGGTCATCTAGTACATTATTAATGTCACCAGTTTTACCGTTGTCAACTATCTTGTCAGGATTTTCTTCTTGTTTTTTCTTTTGTTCTTTAGCTAAATTTTCTTCTGCTTGTTCTTCTTCTGCAGCAGCTTTTTCTACAGCAGCTTGATCAGTTAACACTTTTAACTTAGCGTCAATCTTTTTTATAAGAGTTTCTTTTTGATCAGCAGTAAACTTATCTTCTTGAACTTCTTTCTTTAACTCATCCGCACTCTTTTCGTCAACCAATTTTTTGTCTATTATAAACTCAAATTGCTTAGCTCTAAGTTCTTTCTGATAAGAATCTTTTTTAAGTTCAATGTTTTCTTTTTGTCTAGAAACTACACCATCAGAAAGCATTGCGCTATTAACTAACTTGTAAAAAATAGCTTCTTGAGCAGCTACATAGCCATTTTTATATCTACTATCAGCAACTCTTTCTGGCTGCTCTCTGTTATCTAAATCTTTAGTATCTTTTTCTATTTCTTTTTCAAGCTCTTTTATCTTCTTGTCATTTTCAGCTATAATAGATTTTATATTTTTAGCTCTAAATGAGTCTTTATCTTTACCTTTGGACTCATGTAGTTTGTGGACTGCATTTGCCCTTTTAAGAGCAGATATTTTTGACTTGTTATCTTCTATGTTTTTAGTCTGTCTTGACATTCTTTCTTGTCCAGGAACAGCTGCCTTTAAAGACTCTATGTCTTTTGTATCTTTAGATATAGCTTCTTCAAACTGACCTATCTGTATGTCATTTCTCGTAAGGTGAGCAGCAACACTTGAGTCATTTCTTTTAAAATGATTGTCATATATCTCTTTAATTTCTTTAGATTTTTTTACAGCTTTAGGAGCGTATTGCTTAAACAACTCTTGATTAAGCTCAATGCCTTG
>Ga0209092_10001915_pt1 | contig 19645 bp, 14 predicted proteins | sample FraStrMetagenome_FD_187446 | JGI IMG/M metagenome (GOLD analysis project Ga0209092, IMG submission 187446) | Marine eukaryotic phytoplankton communities from Arctic Ocean - Fram Strait ARC3M Metagenome (SPAdes) (version 2) | ecosystem: Environmental > Aquatic > Marine > Oceanic | place: Fram...
TTCTATTTTGATGTCAAGGATCCCTAACTTAATTGTTTTTTTCACTAATGTGTATACCAAACACTAATATGAAAATTGGTTGATAAATACCTTCTTTCAACGCTGATGTTATGGTAGTGTAATTTATTGACTCTACCCTATGTATCAATCATGGTATAAATGGTTAAGAATCAAATTCAATTTGACACACAATGACATGAATGATTGGTTATATTAATTGCTTCAAGTTAGAACTTTATCACTTAGTGCAGTTCTCGATATAAAATTCCACCATAATTGGGCTTCCAATCAATATTTCGAAGAAAGGAAATAGATTTCAGAATAATTCCGAAGGTTTGCGATATTTACTTCTTTTCAGTAATGAATTCAGTCCATTCGGCATTTTGGGGAATCTTTCCCTCAAAGTCGGCCTCATTTCCTTGAGCTTCCCAGTTCTCCAATCCCTTCACTTCGGAAACCTCTTCTCCTTGGGCTTTCAAAATTTCTTCTACCTCTGTTCCTGGGGAAAGGGTAAGATGGTCGGTCTCAATGAAAAGTGGTGGTTCAAGAAATTGATGAAGTGGTGGTGGTGAAGAAAGAGTCCATTCGAGAGAATCGGTGATAAGAGGTACAACAACTACTGGTTCGGCCTCAGATGAAGATAGGCTTCTTACACCTTTACAAGACAAAGAATTATAATTCCCAAGAAGAAAAGAGAGAAATGATGTTGAGTCAGAAAAACTAAAATGCGTGAAATTTCTAGAATTGAAAAAATACAATCCTTTCAGATTGAGAAGAAAATCACTTTGAAAAGAGATGGAATTGAGATGCACATAAGAGTACATCATTTCACAAAACATCAAAAACGCCGATTATACGTAGAAAAATCATATTGTTCACGTAAAACTCTCCAGCACAGCGGCATTTGATGAGATCGACTTGAACCCATCCGTCAATGAACAAAAGCGTCAATGTCATTGAGCTCTTTGAACAATTCTTATGTTCATCACTACGGAACTCACATGATTTGGAAATAGCACTGCGAATGCTTGATGGCTTGGTAACGCGACGTGCAACGGTGGCTAGCATCGTTTTTTCGGGAACTGAATAGTTTGTTAATCAGTAGAATACGTTTTTGTATCGTAGCAGCATTTTGATCCTCCGAACTTATCTACGTAGGAGGATATGTTGAAGACACGACAAAATGTTCATCCATTTCTACAGTCTGGCTAGAATTGCTGACGTCATATAATGTATACAGATCTAATTAATTGGCGAATTTTGTGGTCGTAAATCCCTATGTGAAGGTACGGTACGATCGGAGGTGATCAGCAGTTGAGATGCTCTTCCTCCAGAGGCCAAAGGATAACAAATTAAGATCGCGGGCGTAAGAAATATTTGACTTCACATTGAGAGCAACACTCAAGAGACAAATCAAGTTGCAATACAGACCACTTTACGAACTGGATAAGAAGAAAAGAGGAACTTTTTGGTCATAACCGTTGCAACCGCTTTTGAAAATGGTGGATGTTACCGCTAATAAAAAGAAAATTTTGTTGTCTGACGATAGGGAGGAGGAAGAAGAAGAGTTAGATGATGGTGATGTTCAGCCAATGGAAATAGATAGCAAAATAGCTGCTGTTACAAGTGGAAGCAATAATGATGCCGATAACGCTGTAGATGACCTATTTGATATATCCGACCCGCCTGATGAACCTTCACCGGTCTCACTTCCTACATCAAATGTCACAATGGCTCCTGGCATCACGGCTACTGCATCGGAACCACCCGCGGGAGACAGCAAAACATTATTGAATGATTTATTTTCTCCTGCTTTTCAAAACAATCCATTCCTCTCCTCGTGTTCAGATCGATTTCGATCTGCTTTAGCAAGAGTTAGGTCATCTCCAACAACGGATATTGAAGCCTGGCAAGCTCTTTTGACAGAGGTTCAAATTTCCTTTCGACTTATTCACGCAGCTTCCGATGATGATCCTGATAAATTTCCAAAGTTGGATTTTATTGAGGCGTGTTATGGTGCACTTTTGTTGCATTTTCCATATAGTTCTCTTCATTTAGTCCAGATTTTGGAAATATTATACAGTATTTCAGCTCTTCCTTCCGAAGAAGGGACCAGTGTAGCATCCTATGATTATCAAAATATTCAGCTGTCACCAAGACAGCAGCGAGCGGAAAAGAAAATGGAATATATATTTCAAAATTCACTTGGAATAAATGATAATGCTCCTAATTTAGATGATAGTGATGAATCCAAAACAAGTAACACCAAATCAGAGACAATTTCATCAACATGTACAAAGGGGATGAATATAACCGGTGTAGATTTGTGGCTTATATATATAAAGAAACGCACGAGAGATGCTACTCGTAAAGCATATCCATCTTCCAACGCTATGATACCGAACCCTCCAATCGTCAATCCTGAGAAATATCTACGTGACGCCATTACAGACGCATACAAAACAACTCTTGCAATAGCATGTTCTATACCAAATTGCCATTTGCTATGGAGAAGATATCTCAACCATATTCGTTCATGGAACATTACCGTTACAAAATTTGATCCCTCAGATCCGACTAATCCCACTACCACCACGGACCCCATACTTGCAAATGAGCAAATGCTGACACTAAGAAAAATATACCAAACTATTGTCTCTACCCCCATGTCTAATTTAGAAGATTACTGGAGGGAATATGAGCAATTTGAACGAGGTCTAAGTGATGTACTGGCACAAGTCCTATTAACAGAACATCTTCCTGGTTATCAACACGCACGTGGAGTTTACATGGATCGTGCACGATATATCAGTGCTATAACATCGACAGCAACGAATCAGGCATCAAATACCGCTGTAGGTCAAAGACAAAGATGGGCAGCAACTCCACCAAAAGATGAGAATTCAGAGGAAATGTTAGCGGAGGCACAGGTGCTTGCCAACTTTCGAGCTCGGTGTGCGTATGAACGAACGAATCCAGAAAGAAAACCTGGAATGAATAAGGACATGGTCCGGCAGGTATATAAAGAAATGATTTGTGCATTTATGCGTCATCCTGAGGCCTGGCATGAATGGGCTATGTGGGAATTGTTAACAGTAGAGGATTCGGTTGCGAACGTTGTTCCTACATCTAATAGTACGAAGGATGAGGATAAGGAAAATAAAATAGCAAAGGATGAAGCGCAAAAGACATCCAACATAAAATTTTGCATCGAAGTATTTGAGTTAGCTAGAAAACATATCCCTGATTGTGCATTACTCACAATAAGTCAAGCAGAGGTTATGGAAGTTCATGGCAAAAATTCAAAAGGAGCGATGAAAATCATTCAGCATTTTGTGTCACACATTTATCCATGTTCCTTGGGTTATGTCACTCTGCAGAAAATGGTTCGACGTTATGACGGAATCACTGCAAGTAGAAAGGTTTTCAGTAGGGCTAGAAGATATTTAAGCGAAAGTGCTGAAGATAAGAAAGAACCCACGGAAGGACAAGATGAAGATGAGGATGCTGCTGTAACCGATCAGAAGTCTTCCATGGTTAAATCACGCAACACATTTATTACAAATCAGAATAAGAATGGACTATCGTCTTCACTCCCTTCCATGACTGAATCCAACGGAGGTAATATTGAAAGCTTAGCTCATTCTGATTTAAAAGAAAAATCTGTGAAACGAGGAGTCATGACTTGGCACATATACGCATGTCATGCCATGATAGAACATAGGCTGAATTCCCTACCACTTGTGGCAGCTCGAATTTATGAATTGGGTCTGAAAAAACATCAGTCATTTCTTGCCACACCAGCATACGTTCTTCAATACGCAGACTTGCTATGGGAGCTAAATGAAACTGAAAATTTGCGGGCCCTCTTAAATCGAGCTATTGCAGCTTGTGATGAAGCTGGAAGTGCTAGTAATAGTGGGCCTTTTTCGTCATCTTGTCCAACAAGATCTCTCTGGGATGCGATGTTGAAATTGGAATGCACTAAAGGTAATAGTCTAGATCGTGTTCGAAGAGTTGAAGCAAATCGTAGGAAGGCACTTTATGATAACTTAGATTTAGATTTTACAGCAGATCTACAAACTCAAACTAGCGATTTCGCAGGCCTCTCAGCTCAAGATGCTCAAAGTCATAAAACTCTCATAGAAACTTTAACAAGACAGGATGGCTACGAAAGTGCAGCACTTATTGGGAATGGTCTAGGAAGAATGTTGGATAGATTTGAGCTTATGGGAGCCTTTGGTGAGGGTGCCGCTTCTAATCAATTTTCACTAGCTTCAGCGCATAGCTCTATATCCAACCCACTCAATCCAATGCAAGACTCTGCTGTCGTGGGTGGAGGTGGGCCATCTGACTATTCGTTTGCGAAACGTGTTCATCATCTTCATTTTCAACATCACCTGGTCACCACTCTATCCTCCAGTGTTGGCGCAACAACCGGTGGAACTTCAAGTGCTACAGCAAGTACTGGTATAACACCTAACACACTCTTGGATCGTTCCCGAGCAGCAAGAGAAAGGATGCAATTACAGCAGCAACAAAATCAACAGCAACAGCAATCTGCCGTCTTAGCAGGAATGAATTCACCAGAATGGTTACGACCCATGATTTCAATACTACCCCCACCAACCCGGTTCCATGGCGCTATGCCCATGAAACCACCACCTCATTTAGTGGAAATGGCTCTGGCCTTCTTAAAAAGCACACCTTTACCCGAGAAACCAAAAGACGATAAAGCTGGTTTACATGCTAATGGGAATTTGGTTACTAATGGGCACAAACGGGCAAGAGTTAATTACCATTCCTCTGACGACGAAGGGGAGAATCCATCAAAAAGCTCTGCGGGATACGGAAATCAATTTCGCATGAGACAACGTGCACGACAAATTCAATCAAATCAACAGAATACCTCTCAGGGTGACGGAGAAAACACATTGAATGAGCAATAAGCAGATATACAGGCTTACAAGATCTGGATATTATGACAGCACAAAAGATAATTAATAGAGAAAACTTTTTGAAGTAATGTATTTGAATACTTATTGTTATTCATGTGAGTATGTGAATTAGGATTGTTGTCTTCGTAAATAATAAGAATGTTTTATATCATTTGGCTCTGTCGCGTTTATATTTTGACTCCTTTCAGATCGAGCGAGGGGGATTTCGTGAGGATGGAAAGCAATGATTAGAAAGTGAAGATGCAACAAAGATCCAAGATCAGATAAAGTTCTCGCAAAGAATTTTTGTACGTAGGCACGAATGACCTTAAATTGTAATCTTACAGAAAGAAACTTCTATTTCTTTCTCTGCTTATTGTTGCATTGAAGCAATTAAAGGATGTCTCCACAATTATCACATTTAAATATTTCATATTATATGTTTCAACGGATCTTTCCCTTAATTAATTGATGAACGTATTTTCCTATCTTAAGTGATGTCTCATTTCAAGAACAGTACTTAAGGAATGATTGAGATCCAATGAAAAACGTGCTTGGACGAACCATATTGTGAATGAAAGCATAACGTATTTATTTCGATTTAAATTAATTACATAGGAGGATTTATTATGTTTTTACTTTTCTTGCCAAAAATATTGCATCATTGCAATCACTAAAAAAATTTATGCGTACCTCAGGGATTAAGATTGGCAGGGATTCATTTTCCTCATGACAATCTTTCCAAGTTTTTCAACATGACTCCAAACGATATATTAAACAAGTACAAAATACATGACGAAGAAATCAACCCCAGTTCACCTATATCCGACAATTCGAGTGTCTGTAGTGATGTCACCAGCAGCAGCACAGTAAGTGCTGCTCCTTCTGCTTTACGAAAAGGAAAATATTCAATCAGCATAATCGAACCTTTGCATTCCGCTAGAAATGAAGATAAAGATAACCTCCTACCCAAAAAATCAAGGATAGAGAAAAATGTCAAATTAAATGAAAATGCGCGTGTGTATAGCTTTCCAAAATTGAGTCCTAATGATAACATCCCTCTGCAAGGTCCAATAAATCAATTGCCTTCCTATGTAACCTTACCAAATGGAGTCAAAATTCTTAGCTCTGGCTTTATCAAGGGACGTTGTTCTCGGACAGCAGTCCTATTAAAGAAAAAGTGGAAAGAGTATATTTGGGTCCATACGAAGCCAGCAGCAATACTTGTGTTTCGAACATTGGATGATGCATTCAAATGGATGAATACCAAATCATTAACAAGAGAGGAAAACAAAAATCTAATCAAGCTTTCCATAGACTTTGATACTATGGGAGCACTCAAAAAAGATAAAAAGATGAATCTGATACCAACTGCAAATAAGCCTTTGCGCATAATGAAATACAATATGATGGATGTGAAGTCAAAAATATCGAGAGAAGACGGGTCAATTATGTAAGTGCATCAAAATAATCGACCTAATATTGTATCTATTTCCTCACATTGAATACTCTATTTCGCCGTTTAGACACAAATTCAACATTGAAAGGTGCACACCCAAAGGCACAAGCTGTGAAGCATCCTTTTGCTCTATAGACGTCATACATGTGAAGTTGATAAGGAAATCCATGCGGAAGTGTATGAAAAAAGTTTCCAAAGCTCCAAGACCAAAATCATTGTCACCGAAGAACAAGGATGATGTATCGGCCACCATGGAATCTACATCGTTTACAGATGTGACGTCCGATCTCATGTCTGATATGACAAATTTCACCGGTATTTCGACAACGGAATATAAAATTGAAAAGAAGAGCTCCTTTCGATTTTGTAAGTAGAAAGAACTGAATAGGGATGTATTTTGGATTAAATTTTCATCTTCCTAACATCTGTTTCTTCATACTTTCTTGAAGCGTTTCGCAAAACTAAAACATAATATTGAGATAAGCATTGATGAGACATGGCTCTCGGTATTTTGTGTTTAGAATTTTGATATAAATTTCAGACGAAATTGGTGAACGACTACTTATCTTGCTGCCTTGACAAACTTTTTTGTGAAGCTTTGGTTTGGCGTTGGCAGTTTCGATTCATTCTGATAAGTACATATATGGTATACTTATCGTTTGTTTCAATGATATATGCAGTAAAGGAAGGTTGCATTCGTGAAGTGGAATGTTGAAGAAACTCTACGTTGGTAATTAATACTTTATTAGAGAAACATATAAAATTGTTGAAGTATATTTTATTGTTATTTTTTTTACGAGTTGTGTGCTTTGCTCTATCATCATTTAATACCTTCGAGGAATCCACAAGCTTAACAAACTTCACTGTCAGATGGTACAAAATCATACTCTGAGTCCATCGATGAAAGAGAATTTGATCGTTTTAAAGGTACCCCATACGCCAAATATTTATTTTGTTTTGATGCCTCTTTACGAAAGGCAGAAGCACCCTTCAAAAGAGCAATGATTTTTTCGTTTCGACGTCCTTTACTCACTTTAATGCATTGAATCGGAGTTTTTCCTTTCTTCGTCGTGATACTGACGGATTCCGGATAAGCCTCTAAAAGTGCCTGAACGACTTCAACGTCCGCATTGTAAAAGCATGCCAGATGAAGCGCTAGCCAACCGTGCTCATCTTGAGTACGAGGTCCATCTGGACAGGCAGAGATGAGAGCTAAGACAATATCACGATTTGCACCACTCCCACATGCATAATGGAGAGGAAGACGATCAAACACAGCCTTTGCTCTTGCCCCATCTGGGTAGTACCCCAGTAGCGTTTGTATAACATTTAAAGAAGCACCTCGAAGGCAGGCTATATGAAGTGGAAGTCGAAAGAAAAACGATTCTTTCATTCGGACGGATTTAGGATAGGCTTGTATCAAAGCATCCACAGATTGGACCTGTGGCTTTAAGGAACAAGCTTGGTGCAATGGAAGGAGAGACGATGAATGAGTCCCGTCAATGCACACTTTGGTCCATGACTTGGCCTCACTCGAATTATTCTTAGCACGGGATGTGACATCAGCCCAATTTTCCTGCATGACCATTTCAAATAGTTGCGTTGGTCCTCTTTTCTTAAAAAAGGAAGGCATTTTAAATCTCTCCTTCGTTCTCTCAAGGGATCAAGTTCGTGATGAAAATGTTTTACGGTTTTGGGCTTGCCAACGCCAATGATAATTCTATATAGATATTGAGTATTCCCCTTTCCAAAAAGTCTACTGCAGATGAAATTCTAACGTCTTTCTAGAGGGCCTTCTTTTCAAAGCTCCTTTCACTGTTTCAAACAGTGCACAACTCAACGATGTTCCACTCCCTTACGAAATCTTTGGAAAAAAAAACTCTCGAGGATTATTATTAATTACTTAGCGTGTCTATTAACTTATAATGGAGGTACGTACACTGAAATTGAGAGCTTATGATCAGCAACGGTTTGATTTCGAGAACAGCATTTTATGACATTTACCTAGGTGGAAAAGTGACAAAGATTCTTATATAAATTGTGATAATTACAATTTACGGAAATGTAGTTAAGCTAAATATTCCCGATGTGTATATTTTCATATAAATAAATGCAGTCGTAGATAAACAACTTCTTCTAGCAAAAAACGGCTTGGCCATTTGAGAGTACATTTGACGCTCTATTCGGGACTGCTTCTGTGTAGGTTCGTCCCTGAGTATCATTTGGGAAGGATGAATCTTCGGAAATACAGCAGTAACAGTTTTAGGTGTTGGATTGTTTCGGATTCGGAGGGAGCATATTTCCCGAGTGATACAAATCTGGTCTACGTCAGCATGACGTCTAAGGTCACAAAGAAACATCCAAGATGAGAAATCTTAATTTTTGGTCGTCAGGAAAAAACAGGATATTTTATACTTTCATTAAGAACTCTTCCTCACATAAATGAGGATTTTATTTGCACAATCAATTGGCAAAGTGAAGAAGAAACTTTATGAATCCCTAACGCAGCAAGCAAACAAACACACCTGTAAAATAGTAATAAAGGCATTGAGGAATTAATGCATTTACACTAGCAAATACACAACAAATATGAGTTCATTTCAAAAAGCTCGATAAATTCATTTGAAACATGTCAAGGGCATATCTTGAAAACTTAGGACTCAGATATTTGAGATTGAGTTATCAAAAGTTGCAGAGACACATGACAAAGCTGCGAAATCAGATGATACATTCGTTTGAAACATGTCAAGGGCATATCTTGAAAACTTAGGACTCAGATATTTGAGATTGAGTTATCAAAAGTTGCAGAGACACATGACAAAGCTGCGAAATCAGATGATAAATTCGTTTGAAACATATAAAGGGCATATCGTGAAAACTTCGGACTCAGATATTTGAGATTGAGTTATCAAAAGTTGCCCGAGATACATGACAAAGCCGCGAAATCAGATAATATAGACGACCAAATTAGAAACAGAACGGAATGTCCTTGGATTATTTCTGTTTGTTGATGCTTGGTTAAAATTCGTGTTGGAGTATATCGTTACACTTCATTCCTTTAATATTTATCGAATTTCATTAATTTCAACTGTCATATCCGGTGGCATCTCTAGCTCAACGATGACACTCTACTAAAATGAAATAAGAATGAATATACGTTGCTCAACCTTTCAAAAAAAACGAAACGAAAAATTAATTTTTATGAACAGAGACATTTTTAATTTGGATCGTTTTCAAAAAATTACGAAAGGGGTATTTCCTGAAGAGTTGATCATTTAAACCTATGTATTGAAGCATGACTTAGACATGGTTTCATGTGTCTTTGAAACTCCACGGTAAGGATGCCGTTGAACTCAGTATCAAAGTTGCATTTCAGTTTTTTGTGTTGCACAATCAAACAATTAAAAGTGTTTTTGAACAATTGAAGCTTTTTTTAAATTACTTAGAGGATAAACTATCTAAGGAAAAATTAACATAGGGTAAGAATATTGAAACGCTCAATTTAGAACCTTCCGTTTAGTTCATTTACCCACCGAAGTAATCTCGTTTTTCTTATGGGATTATTAATTAGAAATTTGTAGTCTTGTATCATTTGAAATTAGTCTAATCACGTGTGCGTAAATTTCTTGTGTTATCAATATGGTGGCATAAAAATATTATCAAATATTGAATTTTCTGATACTATTAATTTTTTATGTGCTTTTGTCAATTCAATTGTTAAATTAAATTAATTTTTTACTTTGAAACGAATAGCACGTTTCTAACAATACACATGAATCTTTCAGAGTCCAGAATGGTAAGCGTTGGTGAGAACCAATGGGGGCATAATAAAAAGACGTTTTTGTTGAAAATTAGATTAATTAGGAAATACTCAACGAATTTAGATAAAGTATTTAGAGGCTATTATCATTATGCAATTATTTATACTGCCTGATTCTTTAAATCGTAGCTCTTTCATCTGTTTCATGTTGCGTAATTTAGACAAGGCATTCGTTAAGTACTTTTGAATTAGCCGAAAAGTGGGTTTCCGACTGATTTTCAACAATATTTTGATTTCGAGTATATAAAATTTTGATATATTTGGTTTAATTGAAATTGCTACATAGGGGCATGCTTCTAAATGGTATTTAATGCATCCCTAAGTATTTATATTTTTCGATGGTTTTGCAGATATTTTATATGTTCAAAAATACCGCCATAAGGAAAAAACGGAGCTTGTTTTCATGAAGAATATTTATTGCATGTGTATGATCGCAAGCTACTGGTCAAATGAATTTAACCGATGTGCACTACATGTACACCTCATACTCCATCATATACAAAAGGAACATTTAGATAGTTCAAAATTATTCAAGCGGAAATTCAAATACATCCAAAAGATGATTTACATAGAGGAATGGATTATTCATAGCAGTTTCATGATTTGATAATTATTTCGCGTAAAATAAATGTTCTCCAAAGGTTTTTTTGAAATCGGATCGTATTAAAGTTGGTGATTCATGATTTGTTTAGACAAGTCTTAAATTTATTTCCATTCAATTTACTCTGGAGTAAAAAAACCGACTTATTGTGGGAAAGAAACAGCAGATTAGCAACAACTCTAATCAACAGTTTCATAACTACATATTAAGACATTTGGAATCTAAGTGCCAAGCTCTAATTTATTATTTTTGGAAGAAAAAGGAAAAGATGAATGGAAATTGTGACCAGATAGAGTCTTTCCACGCTCACAATTTCGGAGCCATGTCTCCACAAAATCACTTCCAACAAGAAACTCGTCGCTCATCATCACCTCCAGCATCTGCTGAGTTCTATGATAAAAGAAGGAGTAGACTTGATGTGAGTGCTTATGAACCAATTCAAACAATCGGTAGTGGATCTTTCGGGAAAATTGTGAAAATAAGAAGAAAATGTGACCACGCCAAGTTAGTATGGAAAGAACTTGAGGTAAGCTTTGTTTGACGATATTCTTTTCAAGTCGTTTTATGTTTACATCTGGCTTTGAAACCGTGATTCTTTTTCAACGAAAAATTGAACTCAAATCATGTTATTGTTTCCACTTTCCTCCAACGATCGAATATTGCTTGCAGTTTACTAAAATGACAACTTTTGAGAAAAAACAAGTCGGTGTAGAAATAGGTATTCTCCGATCGTTACTAGATAAAAATCATCCACACATCGTACGCTTTCATGATAGCTTTGTTGATTCGTTTGGAAAAACATTTATAGTTATGGAATTCTGTGCCAATGGTGACCTAGCATCACTCATCGAGTCACACAGACGAAATCGAACATGGGCACAGGAATGTTTTATTTGGAAGGTGTTGGGTCAAATTACAAGTGCTCTCAAACAATGCCACAGGCATTACAATCCAGAAAAACACGTTGCAACAACTATAATACACAGAGATGTGAAACCAGCAAACATTTTGCTGGATCACAATTATGATATCAAACTCTGTGATTTTGGATTGTCCACTGAGTTACTACCGGATGGGCAATCAACAGAGTTACGAGGAACATCTGGATACAGCCGGGATAGTCCTTCTCAACTTCTTACATGCTTACCAACAACAGAGAATGATACTGATGACGGAATGTGTGGTACCCCTTTTTACATGGCCCCTGAAAGAGTCAACAGGTCATGCTATGACGAGCGATCCGACATTTGGAGTTTAGGATGTATCATATATGAATTAGCTGCCTTAAGGCATCCTTTTTTATCCGAGAATGAAACTGAGCTTTCTTCTAGGATCAACTCAGGGCATCTCGCACCACTGTAAGTTTATTCATTATTACGCTTGAATTATTAGATTACTTTTTGGCGAAGATTCTCACAAATTTTCTTTTCATTTCAAAAACAGACCTAATCATTACTCTCCAGAATTGCACTCCACATGCAAATGGATGCTATCTAGAGAAATGATGCGACGTCCAACTGTTGAAGATATTCTCCACATCCCACAATTACGTGTAATTTTAGCCGAAATAAAGTGCAAAATACATGAGGCTGAATTAGGAGAACGAAAAGCGAGACTCGAGAAAGAAATGTCCCGAAGGGAAAAATTACTAACGCAACGCGAAAACCAACTCAAAGAATACGAGAGTAGACTTCAGGAAAGGGAGAGCGAGCTTCGAGAACGTGAGAAGCGTCTGGGGTCTCTTCAAAACTATTCTCATCCACAAGTAGATCAAAATAAGTCATTCCAAGAAACTCTTCCACATATACCACATCTCATTGACGATGCTCCTAGAGAACACAGTCCCCGTGGGTGCATGGATCAATACCCCAATATGTATACTACTCACAATCCAGCTACCTATAATGCGGAATATCTATCAAGCCCACCATCAGATTATCACTCCCATGCTTACGAAAATCGAGAAGCATTCTCTAGAAGAAGAAAATATCTTCCTATGTCGGTTGTCAACCATGGATGCGCATCTCCCACCATGGAATATTCCAGTAAAAGACAACGAATGAACGAAAATCGTATTTTTGAGTACAGACATGATGGATCCATGTCCCCCAAATTACATTGTCCTGCTGTTTCCTATGAAGACTATTATTTCCGTCGTTCGCGATCATAAAGATCGACATTGCAATCTTTGTGATCCTATTTTTTTTTAACCTGTGTTGTTTATAGAATAAAGTATAAACTTCTTTTTGATTGAAACCATAGATTGGATTTTTTTCTTTTCCACAATAGCCTTAATCATTATTTCTAATTCAATTCTATGGAGTAACATAATATCTTATCTCCTCCGCAATTACTGTTATAGATAACACACAGGTGGCGGTGACAGAATGAGGTTGACAGGTTCATACATTCGAGATAAATAAAGATATTGAATCAAATGCAAAATAGGTTTTTACACAAAGGCATGATTAATAATCGTTATAGAAGGAGTTAGATAAAACCTGAATGAAATAATCAACATTATACATTCTAAAAGATTCCTTTAGGTTTCGTTTCCTCAAACTCTTTTTCGTTCATTTGAATCACCATTTTGCGTTGAAGCTTGTTAGCTGCGGTAAGACATCCGTTCTCTGGAGTCCAGGGTTCATTCATAAAAGAAACAGCAATAAGCTTCTCCAAGCTGGTAAGATCACCTTTCTTCGCCTCCTTTTTCATATCATCCAAAACTGCTTTCTGGATTGCATCAGACTTTTTGAGTTCCTCGAAAGTTCCACTGATTCCATTGTCTTTGGCATATTTCAAAACGTAGTCCTCTTGCAATTGCATGAAAGCTACTGGTCGATCCCTGTTAAAAATAATGTGAAGTAATGCGAGCATAAGGGTCAGCATTGACATCATGATAAAAGCGTTTTTATTCAATTTCTACAAGTAGTAAAGCTTGAACTTACATATCCCCGTCTCCATAGCAACAGATTCCACCATTGACTTAAGATTTTAAAGCGCAAAAAAACGAAAGATGAGATACATACACGGGCATAAAAAATATAAGTTGTTAAGCAACGTACCTGCATCGACAAAAGCACTGTTTCCATAGACCATCTCCATATTTTCCAAAGCGATATATTCGCCTCCTTTGAGCTTCACAAGATTTTTCTTTCTGTCTACAATACGGATACTACCATCTGACATAAATTGTCCAATATCTCCAGTATGGAAGAAACCATCGTCAGTAAATTCTTCTTTAGTCTTTTCTTCCATCATGTAATATCCAACTGCAACATTGTTACCCTTCGCGAGGATTTCTCCACGTCCAAACACAGGACTTCCTTCATGATCTTTTGTATCGCTAATAAGGTACGGTTGGCCAGCTCTATCGAGGATTTCAGGAGTTGATTCAAGCTTAATCTCTACTGAAGGAATGGGTACACCGGCAATTCCACTTCTAATATCATCAGTTGCTTGAATGGTAAGACCAGCACAGGTCTCGGTTAACCCCTGTGAAAGAAACAAGTATCAAATATCTGTTAGAAAAGTAACAAAATCAAAGTTAGACACATAAAACTGAAAGAGACTTACGTATCCTTGAACAATTGTTACACCAAAACAAGTTCTGGTAAAGTCTTGAACCTCGCTATTAAGAGCTCCACCTCCACTCAAAGCATATCTCATTCTTCCTCCAAGAGCAGCTGCAAATTTTTTGAAAACTAGCTTTTTAAATAGTGGTGTATCGAATCCATTCTTCTGTGCAAAGGCACGCGCTTGGAAAGCTGTTTTGACCAAAAATTGAGATACAGGTGATGCTAAGCTGATTTTTGCTTCCACACCTTTCTTAACAGAGTCCCAAATTTTAGGAACAGCAACCATGAGAGTTGGACTAAATACCTCCAAAGCTCCCTGGGGATAGGATCCTTTAGATGTTAGAGTCTTAGGGTCTGCATAAACGAGAGTAACTCCTTTGCTTAGAAACAGGAATTCACCCATGAGTTCCATAATGTGAGCAAGTGGAAGGTATGAAATATAAACATCATCATCATAGGTAGGTAGAAGGTAATATACGGAGGCGGAACATGCAACAACATGTTTATGGGTAAGGACAACTCCTTTTGGTTTTCCAGTGGATCCAGATGTGTACATAATAACTGCAGTTGTGTCAGCCTTCGGGGGTGTTGGAGGATATTTGGAGGTATCTCCTGACTGGGTGAAATCTTCAAAGGAAACAATATCGACTCCTTTGGGAGCATCTGGAATATCAAATACATCATCGGGCGCCACCATAGAACTAGTGTAAATTACAGTCTTCAAACTTGGCATATCTTTAATTCTGCTCATAATCAAACCAACATTGCATTTGTTACAAACAATAGCCGAAATCTCACCATCATTGATGGCACCAATAACAGCTTCGATACCAAGAGTAGCGTAGATGGTAGTGACAATAATACTTTGTGTGAAGGCACCTTGCGCAGCAATCATCCATTCCGCACAAGTGTTTTCAAAAATCGCGACAGAACAAGGGGATGTAAATTTCTGGAGAGTGGTTTCCTCCGGAGCCGGAAGCACCCCCGCTTCGCGCAATGCCGCACCAAATTTGTGCGCTTCAAAACCGACCTCTCCATAGGTTTTCCAACTCACACCTCCGAATTTTTTCACTTTGGGGGAATGTTGGCCCAAGTATTCACGTGTTCCCATACATTTTTTCTCGGCATATTTCTCAAAGGCATCTTTGACTAGATCATAAAGGGTGAAAGCACCTTCTGTGGGAGTGACGGCGAGGTTTCCTTTGAATTCCGGCATGACTCGATGGCTTTGGACATCCGCGACAGGAACACTCCGAAGTTTATTTCCAGAAAAAAGTTTCTTTACAGCTCCTACCCACCCAAATGTCAGCATCATAATCTGTGACAAAAACAAACATAAGAATTTGTCGAATGAGTCACGCAAAAGTCATGAAAGAGTCAATCACAATGCCAAATTCACTGCCGGTGTAAGAATGGAACATGGGAAATAGAATCATGAAGAACATTACTTACGGAGAAGTCCAAAGTGAGAAGCAAAAGCTTCAATGGTAGTAATGCGAGGCTCATAATTAGTTTCTTCAAGTCAAACGTCTCGAAGCTGTTAGTTCGTCTGTCAGATGGCAATCAAAGGGATTGACGAGATACGACACCCACAATCGAAGTGCAATTGAAAAGTGAGTACTCAATGGAAATCTTCAAAGTTCATAGTTACTAATTCAAGTACGTTCTAAGTACGAGGCAGGAACGTGGATACAAATAAATAGGAAGATATACATGCTGTTATGTACGTCCTCACTACTCAGAATCAGAATTACATAGTGGGAATGATTACGTAAAAGATTTCATCAAGATATTCAATCCTATGGTACGTACAATACTTGCGTTCTACTTCAGGATTCGAATTGTTACTTAGGATTGAACTATCTCTAAGTAGAGAGAGGGAGGGTTGCAGTTCCTTTCAATAAGTTGATGGCATTGCAGGAATGATTCATTCTTGGAACTACGTAATTAAAAGCAACATCGTCTTAAATCAAATCAATACCTTAGGTAAATGCGAAAATGAAATGTGACACGAATCGGAACATTATTTTCCTTCTTGAAATAGACACTTCTCTACAACATTATATATCCAGGATGACATTCCTTTGGAAATTCAACGTTCCATTCTCACCTCGGAGACCCATCGTCCAATTGATTCTCAATATCGGACCTTTGGAATAATCCAAGAAGAGGCTTCTTTCGCGCTTCCAACTCAGATTCGATTTCCATAATGAGAGTGAAATGCGAATTTCTAGTTTTTGTTCTGGAAGAAGAAGAATTTTTCGACAGGAACATTTTGGGAAGAAATTGTTCCCGCGTAGGAATTTCCTATATAGGATATCCGCACGTTCGGAAACGTCATGACTAAAATAGCCTTTTTAGGAGAGCTATTTCGCCAAAGACGTTGAAGATCCTCCTAATGGATTGAATCTTGTCCTAGTTGAAACAATGGATGCAACTTGAGGAGTTGATGTGATAAATATAGAAAATTAAAAAATAAACAAATGATAAAAATACTCAAAGAATAGTTAGTTGCCAAAAAGAAGTGACGAAGCATGACGTATATTTACGGGATGATACATTCTATCCTGGACGTGAAACTGACAATGACCATGGTGAAAGGTGCCTCGATCCTACTATCGATATTCCTGATTTCCACAGTGACAGGAAACGCACCCAACGAATTCCGTCATTATTCCAAACGAGGCAACGTACAGGAGAGGTCTGTGAGAAGAAGGCATGCTGGAAATTCGTTTCCTTGGATAACAAAAACGACATGGACTGGTAAGACAACACATGCTGTTGATGATACAGTGCCATCAATGTTGTATTCGGATTCCAAACCTTCCAGGAATCCAAAGTTGTATAATAAAGGATTCCGATCCAGTTTCCAAGGATACCATGGACACTATACCGACTTTGTGAGTGTGAGAACCAAACCAGCTCCCAAGACAAACACCGCACCACACCACTCCTCCTCCAACGAAGTTGCCAAAGCCTATGTTACCAAGGAGACATGGTCAACCTTGTCCGGAAACGAATTTTCCAATTATGACACCCTCCATAAATTATCGAAAACAGCTATACAACTTTGCCATGACGAAACTCACCCGGATCTCGAATGGAAACCCGATAAAGAAACGGAACAAATCTTACATCAATACGGTCCCAATGGAAGTTCGTCCCTTTCGCATGCCCTCCGTCACATCTTACCTCCTACCACAATTCTGGTATGGACAGCCAAATTCCAACCCTCTCGAAATGCCTATGGATCGCAACTCCCCCTTCTTCGAACCAGAGGAATAGTGTCGAATATGACACCTCGTGCCATGACGTCGCTGCTGATGGATAGTTCAAAGGTACAGTCGTACAACCAAATGAGCCTTGGGAGAACGGACGATGTGGTGTTTCAAGCAGGAATTGATAGTCTAGATGGAGACTTTGGAGATGGAGAAAGTAAAATAGTAGTGAATCTGACCAAACCCCCCTTGGTCAAGAAACTACTGGAATTTCGAACGTTGATGCATGCAAGAAAACTTCGTCCTCCCGAATGTGGAGAAGAGGAGGGGTATGTGATTGTCAGCCGTGCCGTACCTGGTTCCTCCTCCTCCGAACACCAAGAAGAGAGGATACGAAGTGAGATACTCATGGGGGCAAATTTGCTGCGATCGATCCCCGGAACACCGGAGCATACGGATGTCACCTCCGTGACTCATGTGAATTCTCCATTAGTGCATCCAATGGTTGCTGGAAAGATTGGTAGGAAAGGTGCTATTGATTTTTTGAATGATATGAGAGCTATGGGGAAAAAACAATGAGTAACAATTTTTCCAAATCTGGATTCGTCATGAATACATTGCAAATATATGGCACAACCTCGGAATGAGAAGGAGGGTTAATCAGCGTTCCATGAGTCCATTTTGTCTCGGAATCATCCAAATTCTAATACACACACGCAGGAATTGGAAATAATAAGAATCGTATAAATTAAATTATGATTGTCGTAGTATGCTTTGGATTGCTACCAATAAGAAATCAAATGCTTCACGATGTAACTGTAACATAATACCCTACCCGCAACACCATGTCCATGTCCATTCCACATAACCTACCTCCCTCTATCATTTCAAAGTTCACTCTGCGCCGGATCAATCTCCTGAGGTTCCGCCGCCAATAACGCATCCAACTCCTCATCTAATTTATCCAACAGTTCTGGATCTTCTTCCAACATAATGGCCACAATTTCCGCCAGAATATCCGGTCGATCCGCCAACGTCTGTCCTTCTCCCAATTCTTCGACTATTTCTTGAAACAGTATTGGATCTTCGTTTCGTAATTCTTCCTCCTGTTGTCATGATGGATATATACGATATAGAGAGAGTCATGATTTCCATTCCAACACAAAAACGAATTTATAATCCTACTCCAAAACTTACCAATTCTTGAAGCAATTCCGGACTTTGCGCCAAAACATCTGCCACCACTTCCGCCAACATGGAAGGATCTTCGACCATCAATTGACGTTCTAATTCTTCCAACGCTTCTGGATCTTCGGCAAGCATTCGTTCCATCTCGTCTTCAATGGTGAGACATTGGATCGCCGCTGCTACATAATCGTCTTTGGTCCGAAGGACTTTTTCTTCTTCTTTGAGATCCTCCGAGGAGGATGCTGATGCTTCGACTTCATCGTCGTCGTCAAACATGTAGGGAAACATGTGTTCCTGAACATCCAGTCCCAAACGTTCACATATCGCTTCTAACGCTAAGATGGATAAATCATCATACTTGCAGGATTCCCCATTGACATCGTCTTCTGTGAGACAGGGTGTGGTGGTGGTCTCCGATGTGGCATTTCCCGTCTCAAGGATGGAAAAGAGGCATGTGCTTAGAAGCAGTATTACGAAAATGGTGTGGGACAGGAAATGGAAGGTTGACATGATGGTCCAAAAGGAATGATATGGGGGTCGGGACAAGGATGATGGATTCCTTGGATGGATTTTTTTTTTGAAGATGTCGTCGTTCTTGATTGGGATGACGTCATTCAAACGAAACGACCATCGTGCGGGGGCCTCACTTTTGTCTTTCCGTACTATCCGCAGTGGCCCGAGGTTCCAACTCGTTCGGGACCATCCAAAAATCACGTACGGCGATGTCGTACGAGCTGTCGTACCATTTCTCACCACATATTTATGGGAGGGGATTTGGAAGGTGATCAGCCGTTATGGATCATAATTTGGATCATTCGTTCCTGATGCTCCCCATTGAAGCATG
>Ga0209092_10001917_pt1 | contig 19635 bp, 10 predicted proteins | sample FraStrMetagenome_FD_187446 | JGI IMG/M metagenome (GOLD analysis project Ga0209092, IMG submission 187446) | Marine eukaryotic phytoplankton communities from Arctic Ocean - Fram Strait ARC3M Metagenome (SPAdes) (version 2) | ecosystem: Environmental > Aquatic > Marine > Oceanic | place: Fram...
CAAAGAAGGAGGACGGAGACGACGACAACGTCTTGTCATTGTCGATTCGGACGATGTGACGGAAAAAATGAATAATTTGGATTTGGAGTTTCGGAATCGGAAGAGTCGATAAACTAAATGAGAATGAAAATATCCCACATAAAGGAAGAGAGACTCATGATAACGTTATTATGAGCATGTTTTTCGTGGATATGGATATGGATGGATCGACATAGATAGATAGATATTCAATATTCGATTATATTCGATTGCCACACATTCATTCGGAAAAAAGACCGAGACACAGACACCAACATAGATAGAAAGTAACATAGATACATCCTCCTACATAACATAAGATAACATAACATAACATAACATGAAGTAAAGTAAAGTAACATAAAGTAAAATAAAGTAACGAAAGGAATCCAAAAGGAAGATTCATTATCATTCTAATCATTCTAATCATCATAATATCATTCTATCATCCTATCACAATATCATTATTTTGGAGAATCGTATAATGAATAATTTTTCGAATTCGAATTCGAATTCTGTTGATCAATAATAATAATAATGATGATGATGATGATGATATTGGTGATCTTCCACAAAGATACTATACTTTGAGTATGGCAAAACGCGTGCCAAGAAACATTCCAATTCTCGATGTATGTAACTCCGTATCTACGTACACAATCCTACGGGACCCTTCATTCATCTCGTCTTTCGAATCCAGTAGAGACTATCATTGATTAATTATCATTGGATAGTAGGATCCTAACTTAACTTATATAGATCCATCCATCCATCCATCCATCCCACCATTGACATTTTGGAGATCCTTCCAAACTAAATGACCCTTCCATCATCATCATGTCAATGTTCATGATCTTTTCGTGGAATGTCCATATGGTCACTGCGACGACTTTGATCTTTCTAATGGTTTTGATTCCAGGATTCTCATCCTCCTTCGTCCTTGGATTTCCATTACCATCCTATTCCTCTCCATCTCCTCTCTATCCTCCTCCCATCTCATCCTCCCTTTGGAAACCCTCCACCTCATCCACATCAACAACAACCACAACAACATCATCGACGATTCCTCTCTCTATGAATCGAGGCCAAGAACAAATCATCTTAGACCCAACATTGACCGACGAACGACTAACGTCCTTATTTGCATGGATCAGTTGTGCCTTTCGAGGAGATACTCAATATGATAATTTAATGCTCGGAATCGTGGCTATTTTTGGTACCAACCTTGATCCAGCATCGCAACCCATTATTATGGCGGAACAAGCCCTTTCTCAATTACCAGGTTTGACCTATCATAATGATAATAATGATGATGATAATGATGATGATAAGGAGGAGGATGGTGGTAGTGACTATACCATCACCAACGATGAAATTTGCGTCGGTGCACCCATTTCCAAATATCAACGAGAGCAAGCATCCTTAGGAGCCATGGGAGCCGCCCAATGGACAGGTCAATGGAAAACACGTCCTCATGCCCTATTGGAAATTCGAAACACTCCCCACGCGCTCAATTTAACATCGATCGATGATTATGTGAAAGGGTTACCACGAGGATGTCGACGAACATTAAAAAAAGCCAATCAATTGATAGAATCTCAAAATATAACCGTGGTGACCAAACAGATTCAAGGTGGATCACCCGCACCTCATAGTACACTTGCTCATTTCAAATGTGTGGTGGAGCATGAAGTTCGATTACTTGCCACATTGTCTAAATCCAACTCGAACGAGAATGACACACAGGAAGATATCATCGATGTGGAGTATTTTTTCAATGCCTTAAGTGAAGCCGTCAGTCGCTATGTGGGTACCACTCGTATGACCGGCACCATCCAAGAATATCGAAATACTCAAACCCATCAAATCATTGCCTTTGCCCATGAAGTTCGGAAAGGGAAGACGATGCGAGGACAATGGTTTTATGCGACCAATGAAGCGTCTAGGAATTATGTATGGTTTCATTCTGTACAGGATCTTGTCCGGAGGGCGATTGATTGTGACGATATTGAGGTTGTGGATTTGGGACCGAGTGGATCCGATGCCTTTAGTGATTTGAAAGCACGGTATGGATTTTTGAGTGTGGAGGATTGGCCAAGTGTGGCAGATTATCAAGGTCCATTTTGGTATGGAGATGATGATATTGATGATGATGATGATGATGAACGAAATATGCTGGACAATTTATTAAAATTATTCGAGTAATTGTATTTCATATATATACAAATGAATATCCAAAACAGCAGAAATTACCATTTTATTCGAATCATGTATGATTGATCCGTTTTGAACATTTCATAATAATAATGATATTCGTTTGTGCTTGTGCTAACAAATATGGAATGATGTCACATTGCGAAATAGCACTACATAGTACCTGAAAACTACGAACAATTTAATAAATAAATAGTTAGTCATTCAACGTAGCTCCCAATCCAATTGAAACTAATAACTTTGATGAATTAAAAGAACCATCATGCCCATGACGAAACGACATCGAAGAAGCATCCATGTAGTTCCAAACCTCCCAACAAAGACGATTTTCGCATGTTCCATTGTATTAAATATCATACTCCTCATCACATCGCAACTCCGCACAGTCCACACAGTCCCCCCACAAACCACGCAAGACTCATCTCCGCACCAAATCGTGCCTGTCACCTCCAAGGACCGCCATCATCACTCTACCACCAGTACCATCTACGGACATGTTCATATTGGGAAAACAGCAGGAACGACGATCAATGGAAGACTGGCGAATGAGTTTGAACGTGTGTGTGGTCATAAAGGATACAGTTATGACTTTACCAATGTTAACCGACGTCAAGCATCCCAACAGCAGAAAGGAGATAAAAAACCGGTCAACAAATATGAAGATATCTATGCTGTCACATATAACACCTATAGTCGCCGAAGAGTCCATCCCTCCATCATGGAGGAGATTGGATATCACAATTGTGATTACATTTCTCATGAAACGTCTTGGCAATTTTGGAGAAACAAAGGGACATATATTCCGGATCATACGATGGAGTTACATGTTCCCTGTCGTGATCCGATAGATCATCTGTTAAGTCAATGCAATGAACGACATCGAGAATTTTATTGTGGTACCAATATTCGAAATTCGGTGGAGCATTGTTTGTTGAGTGCTTCGGTGAGTGATCGATTTTCGAACAACCTCAAAACAATGAAGGGGATAACACTCAAATGCTTCAATCCAGTACCTGTCGAGGATTATATTCAATATATGTCCACCCGGTTGCAACGAAAACGAATCCCACCGGAACCCTATGTCCATGTGGCTACCAATCGAGATCGGGAGAAACGTCAGGAATGTATATGGAAATCACCGGCATTGCAAGACGAATTACGAACATTTTTAATTGAAAATGTGGAATATTACAATTTTTGTCATTCGTGCATTGGATCGAAAGATGATATTTTGGCATAGACACAATACAAAAAACGATTCCAAAAAAATGATCATGGAAGAAGGAAGATAGGGAGCAATGAAAATAGGCATTCCTGTGACAAGCACAAACATTTTATAATCTATATGGAATATTAAACAAGAATGTTCCCGAATAGGAACGAAATACAAATGGTAGAAATAGCTAGAGTCACTGTGGTTCCAAAGGAAGAGGACGAATCCATCTCTTTCTCCTCATCTTTGTGATCATGATCATGGTCGTCTTCTTCTTTCTCATGATCATGATTTTCTACCTCTTTCTCACCCTCGTGATCGTCTTCCTCTTCTTCACCTTCGTGTTCATGATCGTCCTCGTGATCCTCCTCCTTCAGTACACATTCTCCACTCAATGGCACAACTCCTACCTTGGAAAGACCCGTAAACTCCAATCCAAAATCATTATCATTGACTGTCACCAACACATTATCTATAATTGCAAACCCTTCTTGTTTGGAAGAGAGATCCCATCCCTCGACAGTATCAGTGTCAACGACAAGACTTTTCGATGCAGGAACAATTCCATGCTCTGCCAATGTATTGACAGCGGTAAGCTCTGTTGTGTTTCCAGGAGCAATGTCCCTAAAGAACTCTTCTAACATAGGTTCCTCCTCCAGGTCGAGAACATTGGTGGCGTCACTGAAATCGAGCTTCCAATATAGAACCTGTACATAGCCAATTGTAACAGATGATGTTTCAAAGTGAATACAACAACAAATCAAATCAAATCAATATACTACATTTCTTCTCTGCTGATGAAGAGAGTCAAATACAAATACATTGATACTATAGAAAAATATCTCAAAGCCACCATCAAAATACTAACCTGACCCTTAGCTCGCTCCAATACTACCATCTCGGATCCTGTCACAAAAAATGCAGCGGAAACTTTCAAGTCTTTCGGCTTATTTTTAGGACTCGAAAATGCATGGGGTCCCGATTCGGATACATCCAGTCCAAAACTATTCAACATAGTTGTGGATCCTTCCCATACATACTCTGCCGATACGACTCCGGCATCCACTCCAGCACTAAAATCTAGCTCTACTACTCTGTGCAAATAGGATGCCTGGTTTGGAGGACTCTGAAGAAATCCCCAGCATTTGTATCCTTCGACATTTTGTTTTCCATCAGGGTGGCTCTTTTGATTACAAGCTACTGCCTCAAGACCTCGGTTTTTCCTCCTTGTGCTGAGGCTGGCAGGTAAAATTGAGAATACAGGGATAGTAGACTCGTCCAGTGTTTTATCGGACGGAATGTACCTTGACTTCATGACCATGGTCTCAACATCAACAAAGGAAATAGAGGGACTCATTTCTTCTACGACGGCATAGTAGAGTTTTCCATCTGGGCCTTCTACTCTTTGAATTCCTTCCGTATCTTGACCTGTGTATTTTTTATTTTATAAATATAACAACCGTCATTTCAATGAACATCAAATATCATATTCGCACGAAACAACAATTCGAAATGTATCCAGTTTATCGCATCTTTTTTATGTCAGGCAGGAACAAGTTTCTCAAACTTACCATTTTGATCATATGCGAGAGGCTCTGCGCAATTGAGAGAGTAAGGAGTATCATCGACTTCCGTATTTGTGATTCCTGTCACTGGAACACCTGCACTGTCCGTCATATGGGTTTGAGCTACGATTTCTACTAGATTATTAGCTCCAAGCTTGAAGGTTGTGATGACAGGTGCAAAGTTCGACACTGGGAAACCTTTGCCGCTATCGCGAACACCCATATCTTCGCAATCTTGATTTGGACCACGATCCGATATTCCCACAAATATACATGTGGAGAGGTCTTCATCATCTTCACATCCGAGAGAGTTCATACCACTTCCAATGGCTCCATACTCCCAACAAATTTCATTAAAGGTACGGTTGGTACAAGATTTTAGAGAGGATCCTACATTAGGAATTCCAAGAATATCAGGATTATTTTCGAGGCCATCCGGGAGATAAAGGGGAACCTCCGGCATGGTGAAAACAGCATCTTTTGTAGTACTACAACTTTGAGCTGATGCCCTCGTGGTCCACCATAGGAAGGATGCTGCAACTGTTTTCATTCTTTTCTTGTTATCAAAGACGATGTTTTCATCAAAAAATGAGATAATTTTATAAATTTTAGGGAACTACGATATTCGTAGGTTGTATATGATACTTCAATAATGAAATTCTATCATGAATCTTTATAATATGTAGACCTTGACACCCATGTGCTAATTTTCATTGATTGTCGAACTCTCTACGTACGCATCTTTTATGAATCTATTCCTATCCAACGTGAATCTTCTTTCTTACGATCTTTTGTGGATGTCCACAATTAGACAAAAAGAATTCAACATGATTATTCAGAGGAATTCACATAGGGACTCTACAATCTCGGTGACAAAGGACGTCCGTCTTGGTTCTCATTCTGACTGATTTATGAGAATCTTGAGGATATGGTCATATCTTACTGAAACAAGATTTTGTTGTTGTTGGACATTAATTCATAAAAAAAGTATAGGATGGATGTACCGGATATTCACAAGTATGATAGATACTAAAGATCTAGAAGGGGAAAATATGGATGGATTCTCCCTTTCAAATCATTGACATTGCTGAATGACAGTGAGATGTTTCATTGTATGCGTGTTTTGGAAATCCATAATGATTGAGACAGATTTTTTGATAAAAGTAAAGACACATGATTGGACAGGAAGGAGAAAATCGCAGAGTACAAGATTGTCCCTTGAAGAAGAAACAATTAAGACGAGATATATTCTAAAAAACAGCTTTATTGCATCCTGGCATCAATTACATGCCAAATTGCAGATCAGCAAACATAAAATATTTTCAGTTGTATTTCAATAGTTCCAATTTAAACTCTATTTGTCAAAAATATGTTCCAATTTGCTGATGAATAGTTGCACTCTGAGCACAAACAAGTTTTTTCAAAGAAATATATATTCTCTACACCACTTAAAGGTGAAACAAATTACTTTAAAAATAAAGACATACACAGTCGAAGTAGGTAGTTAGTCAAATCAATTCATTAGTAATAATCATTGCACAAGATCTATACAAGAATAGATAGGACAGTGATACGATGTAACTTATCGTGATGAACATGTGTTCATTAACTTCTGTTTTTAATATAAATTAATTTAATTCAATAAGTGAGGTGCTGTTCTTTAAGATTATGATACATCGGTAACTAAAATGCCAATATGATCTTGATTTGTATGAAGTGGGATTAATTGAGTACCATGGTAGCTTCGTTTGATGCCATTATGGATTCGTTAGAAGATACCACCGAATTATATTCTCAACGGTTGGAAGATCTAATACAACGATGTGAACAAAGTGGGCGTGGGATTGAATCGATGAAACAATTAAGTGAGACTGGAAATGCGTTACGGATTCGTTCTCCGGCGACCTTTCCAATGTTGGGAAGCCGGTAGTGTCAGTGTGAAAAGAGTTTCGTCAATCTCTGGATCTTCCTTTCGTTCTAAAGATTGCCTTCGTAAAAATTCTATCTTCAACTTACAAAAAAGCTCCAGGACCAAATTTGGAATCTAAATGTATCAATATTTTTCAATTGGCTTTGTATTTATTTACACAATACCGGATGCAACATATATATGAAATGACCTGTCAGATTTTGATAAGTATAACGAGGGATGCATTCTTGTGTCTCCAGGACCACATTTGGAATCTAAATGTATCATATTTTTCATGTGGTTTAAGAATAATATTATTCACATCGAACTAAACATATACAGATATATGTATGCAATGGCCTATCAGATTTTGATTTGTATGAAGTGGCATAAGATTGTTTTAGTCCTGGATGACATTCGGAATCCAAATGAATTTATATTTTTCATGTGTCTTGGGACATATTTACACACCATCGAACTAAAAATATACTTATGCAGCAAATTATCTATCAGATTTTGATTTTCATGATTTGATATTAATGCTTGTGACTCCAAGACCACATTTTGATTTTAAATGTATCATATTTTTCATGTGGCTTAAGAATTATTTTGTTCGTATAAAACTAAACATAAGGATGAAGTACGAAGACCCAGAGATTGTGTGCATATCTTATTCAATTGAATTGTAATTTCTAGGCCACATTATAACATTATTTTTCACTTGAATTCTGTTTGATCATCTCTTTGAATTTATCCCTTCACCATGAAGCTTTCGAAGCTGACTTTCAACGCGCTAGCTTCCATGCTTCTTTTAGCAACAACCTTTAGATTGTATTACCGCAATGATTCTGTGAACATAACTCAAAGATTTCTAATGGCGAAACAAAATTCAGAAGCCGATTACGAGATGTTTGTAACAGTCCTTTTGAATGGAGACAATACCAGACTTATTTTTGGTTCTTTTTTTTTCAAGGCTGCACTTGAGCAGTCATTGAAAGATTTTATGAATGGAAACCCATTGTGCAATGACGGCCAAAAAAAAGATTCACAATTACCCTCTTACAGTAGTTTCGATCTTGATCTAAGCAGAGCATCTCAAGATGAACTTTTAGGGACAGTGGAGCTCGACATCGATTCTTGTAAACCAGACTCGTATGATGGGAATGATCTCCAATGTTATGTGGTTGTAAAAGCAAAGTGCCGGGGCCAACGTGAGAAATGTACGGAGCGAGTCAACGAGAAGTTCCAAGATACTGGGAAAACACAACAAACCAAGAAAAAGGGATCACAAAAAAGCGTTTGTGAATTTGATATATATGATTTGTTAAATGCAAAGTACACTTCACCGTCAATCTTTTTCTATCATGTGATCGAATCGGAACAAAAATTTTCATTTGGCTTTCAACAGTCACCTGATAACAGTCTCTCAGACGTTGACGACGTAAAAGCGAGAGATAATGTTGCAGAAGTAGATAAACCTACATGCTCTCAATATTGTCAGGAGCAACCCGAAATTCTTCGAGAGTTTTATGACAATTTGGGTATGGAATTTCATTATGAAGAGCATGAGTGTGAACACGTAGGGATTAACTGCGATCACGAAAAAAAGGCTACTCAAATTTGGTTGAGTAAGTTTCTATGCTTGTTCAAATTATTTGAGAATCTTTCATCAACTATTTGATTCATATAGCATTTTTGCGTTCTCAGATGACAAAAAAATATCAAATGCATTAGATTTTAGTAAAATTCACCTCCTGAGAGAAATGAGAGGCTTATTTCTTGGTGAGTAATACTAGTTTATGCTGACATTGATGCAAGGAAAAATATTTCTAACTCTCCATCCATACCATTTGAAATGAAGAAAACAATGAAATAGAAGGAACAATTCCCGACATGAGTAGATTGGTGCAAAGATTAAAACGTTTAGAATCGTTACGGTTAGGTATGTACATGAAGACCATTTTGATTCTTTCCATTGTTCTTTGTTGAGTTTGGATGTTAACATTATTTTTATAGAAAACAATAAGCTTAAGGGGTCCCTACCATCAACACTTGGTAATTTAGCTGGTCTACGAGAATTCATTGCAAGTGAGTATTTTGTGTGGGAATGCAATAGTCGAGTATAAGTCTAACCATAATCAATCTCATTTCACTTCACAGCCAATAATACAATTTCGAACGAGATTCCACTCAGTTTGCTATATAACAATAAATTGAAGACTCTTGATCTTGGTGAGTAAATCAAAGAAATAGATTCACTGTTTTTTCGATACTGGTCACTGTCTAATTTCCTCCTTTGATATTCTTATATCATAATTAACCCAGGAAACAATTTATTGAATGGTACCATCCCAATTCCAAAGAAGAGAATTAACGATATACCAGATAAGGGTTGTGCAATGTCTCGCAACGTATTTGCAAAGTTGAGATCCAGGATGCCTGAAGAGATACATGCAGAAGCTAGTGAAAGCAGTTTGGAAACCCTTTCCCTCTGTAAGTGCCCCTTTTGATACTATTGGTTGAATATTTATAATGAGAGTTTGATTCACCTCTTTATTTCAATATAGACAACAACAGATTGAATGGTCAAGTACCTTCTAGTCTATTTGAGCTACCGAAGCTTCATATTCTGAACTTGGGTAAGAATTATCTGTCATGAAGCATCATTTGGTTACTCGTTTACTTTTCTCATGTATTTTAATGAAATCTTTATGAAAGCTAATAATCGATTGACAGGAACCTTACCAACAGAAGTTGGCTTAGCGAAAGAGCTAAAAGTTTTGGATATTCGTAAGTGTATACTTTTATAATAAATGAAATTTTGTAATGGATGCTGACACAATGATGAATACTTTATTATTCGTTTAAGGTGGAGGATTGATAGAAAGGATTGAGACCAATCAGTTAGGTGGTGAAATACCTTCGGAGATCGGAGAAGCTTCTAGACTAGAGATATTGAATCTATGTAAGTAGTTCCCGATTTCATAATGAAATGAATTCACGCAAACGCTTTTCATATAGCATATCGATTAAATCATATTTCGTGTGTTCTCAGTCAACAATCGATTACGTGGTACTATTCCAAGTGAAATAATGAAATTGAAGGAGCTCTCAGAACTTGTACTTGGTAGGTTTGCAAACTTGATGATTTACTCCCGTCGAATACAAATCTAATTTATGACCTATTTTTAGATGAGAATAGGTTGACAGGGCCTATTTCAGATTTTCATCCCAATAAAACACTAAAGATAATATCTCTCGGTAAGTATTTTGATGGACACATTATTGTCATTTTATTGCAATGCTTTCTTATGAAATATTCATTATTTAAATGCAGGAATGAACGAATTCTCCTCCACCATACCAGTGTCCGTCTCGTATTTGCGGAACACAGCAGTATTAAATCTTAGTACGTGATTGAACAAAATGCTCATAGACACAACTATTTTTCTAATCCATGTTTTCTCTGTTACAATATATAGTGTTTAATGAATTAACAGGAAGCATTCCGAGCGAAATCGGAAATATGAAGAGCTTAGAATACCTGACATTGTGTGAGTTTGATTTCGTACTTTGAGTCGTTTTGTTGGTAGAAATGTGAATGACTCACAGCTATATTTTTGTTTTTTTGTTTTTTGTTTTCTCTTTTTTTCTCTTTGTCTTTTGCATTTTGCCTTTTGCCTTTTGCCTTTTGTATAGCTTGGAATAATTTGAATGGAACTCTGCCATCAGAGTTGGGGAATCTCAGCAGCTTACGAAGGTTGGATTTGGGTAAGTGCCTTTAATTGTTCTTTCATCTATCGTTTTTGGAATTTGTTTGGGTGTTTGTTGTGCTGTTGGAAAAGGAATTGAATTGATTCTAATTTCAATTGCAAGAATTATACTCACACATACGCTTGTCTTTTCTTTCATGTCTCTATGTATTATCCGTTTACTTACACTTCCTGTGAACTATCATAGACTTGAATGATTTAAGAGGAACTCTACCAACGGAGCTAGGTCTCCTCGCAAATGTTGAGTTGATATATCTGTGTAAGTTCGGAAGCATATAAGATTTATATTTGGAGAAACATGGTTGGAGTCCGTCCTCAACATCCAATTTAACTTTCTTCCCTTTTCTTCATGATGCATTTATTTTAGTTATTAATAATTTGTCAGGAAGCATCCCATCAGAGCTGGGGTTGCTGACAAATTTAAGATCGATCTATTTGGGTAAGTTTTGTGTTTTGTTGCCATGGAAGAAAATGCAATATATGATTGGTTGATATTGAGTCTAAAAATTGTTTTGTGTTAAATTGATTTTAGCTGATAATAATTTGTCAGGACCTGTTCCATCGGAGCTCTTTGCTCTTCCAAACCTATGGTTTCAGGGAATTCAAATTAGTAAGTAGATATAGTGGTGATGATTGTCGTGAAGTTGTTTTTGATTTTCGTTCCTCACTGAAGATTGTCAATTTTCAAAACAGGACCTTCATGGGCTCCTGGCGGAAATCCTAATCTTTATGCTCTATGCGATGAATATTTTGATCCCGATAAAATTGATATTCCATGTGGAACTTTGTTTCCTTCTTCAACTCCATCTGTCTCCTTAAGACCAACCTTGTCGCCTCCACCATCTACTACTCCTTCCACGCCGCCATCTTGTAATCCAACCTCATCGTCTGTGCCGACGCTATTTCCTGATTGCTCCTGCGAGCCTGGAGAGTTCAAGTTTGAGCTTGAGCTGAAGACAGATTTCTATCCAAATGAGACTTCGTGGCAAATTCAGGATGTTAATGGAGGTATTTTTGCACAAAATCCTGAATACAGTGAACACTTTGAAATCTTCATTCATGACTATTGTTTACCGGCTGGATGCTATAATTTCGTTATTTATGACAGCTTTGGTGATGGACTATGCTGTGGTTATTATAACGATGACTTTTTTCTTGACTATTTTGGCGTTGAAGACATTGATGATTTTGATGGATATTATAAAGGAAGTGTATACGGTTGGAAAGAGGTTTTCGATGGTGGCGAATTTGTATTTCAAGCAATTGAAAATTTCTGTGGAGAAGATCTTTGCCCTTTTGCAACGCATTATCCTTCCACTTCTCCTTCCACTACTTCGCGACCTTCCATAACAATTTCCACTTCACCGTCTTTAATTCCAACCTCGTCATCTAAGCCAACATTTCGTGATTACTCGTGTGGTGTTGGAGAGTTTAAGTTTCAGCTTGAGCTGAAAACTGATGGAAGGCCACAAGAGACTTCCTGGCAAATTCTTGATGAGAATGGAGACATCCGTTACACTAATGAAACTGCATACAATTGGAATGATTCATTGACAACCTTCAATGATGAATATTGTTTGCCGGTTGGATGTTATGTTTTCATTATTGATGATAGCTATGGTGATGGGATATGCTGCATAAGTGATACTGTTGATGACTTTCATCTTGACTCTTTTCGCGTTGAAGGCATTGATGATTTGGATGGATATTACAGAGGAAGTATTTATGGCTGGAAAGAGATTTTCAATGGTGGCGAATTTGGAAGTCAAGCAATTGAAAATTTCTGTGGAGAAGATGTCTGCATGTAGAACACGTCTTCAAAAAGAAGCTGAATCTAATCATCGTACATATTTACATTTTGGAAAAGGACTACATATAATACTTAATACTGATCATAACTTTAAGATAAATGCGTTATTCAGTAATATAACATAAGTCAAGTGTGCTTTACTACAACTATTTTATGTTAATGAAGTTTTTCTTGCAAAAGTAACATTCGTTTCACAGGCTTTGAATTTTGAATATTTGTGAGAAGATCATAACATTCAAAATCATACTTGTGTTTCATATGGATACTGTTTTGGCTTGTGAAGCCCGGCTTCGAAAAACATCCAACAACAAAGGAGGTTGTTTTGATGTTCAAACACAGCAATGTGGATGTGATGATGACTGTTGCTTAAACGAATGACTTACAAAAGCATATAAAATAACACGACATTAGAATCTTATAAATTTATTGGTGAAAAAAAAACTCTTTAGATCTATTATCCTTTTTTTAGAAAAATTGATATTTATGAAAATGGACTATTTTTTTTCTTTCTAATTTCATGTCATCATATATGGAGTTTACGTAGGATATGGTACGATTCGGTAGAAAATCTCAATATACAATCCCACACTATGTGAATCGTAATTATTCCATCTCATTCCTAATCCTGGCGAGGATTGCATTTTCCAATCGAACCACATGTCCCACCACAATCATCATCATCATCATCATCATCATGCCAATCATACCCAGTATTCCATGTCCAGCAGGAGAAGATTATGATCATGGTCATTCCACAGCGTCCAGTTTAGCCTCATTGAGTACCATGGTAGCTTCGTTTGATGCCATTATGGATTCGTTAGAAGATACCACCGAATTATATTCTCAACGGTTGGAAGATCTAATACAACGATGTGAACAAAGTGGGCGTGGGATTGAATCGATGAAACAATTAAGTGAGACTGGAAATGCGTTACGGATTCGTTCTCCGGCGACCTTTCCAGTGGTGGAAAAGGGCGGGAATCGAATAAGAAATTTGGATGATAATAGCAGTCATAATCTATATAAGGAGGAGGATCTAGTACAAAGTAATAGTGGTGGATATTATGATATAGTGAGTCATGGAAAAGCAACCAATGATTCCAATATCAAAAAACAACCTCGATTATCACCCCTCGATCGAGCTAGAAGAGCATCGAATAAGGCTGTCATGAAAGTCCTTCAGGAAGATTGGCAGACTGACGATGGGTTTGCTTCTCCATCAGACTTATGGCTGGATCGAGGATCTGGTTTTGACGAGAGTAATTTATGTCGTTCGGCGGAGCAAGTTCATACCGTTCCATCTCTACGATATAATATTAAAATGGACGAATTGGAAATTTCGACTTTGGAAGATTATTCGGAGAAAGCCTCACTTCGTCATTCCAATCATAATCATGATTATGATACAGTGACTGCCACATCTGCCAATACGAATATAGAAGAGGTAGGAGATGGACTCGAAAATAATAGCCTCCATTCCACAACCGTCGTCAAAGATGTCGATGTCTTTGAACAATTTCAAAATGCCACATTTTCCTCAGCATCGTCCGCTTGGAATGCTGGGGCGGAGGAATCAAATATTATGGATCTGCACGAAGATGATACCAGTATTATTACCTCCTCCACAATTTTTACCAATACAGCATCTCAACCAGCGCGTAAAAATACAAGTCCGTATCCTTATAACACCACAAGTCAACAGTTTAAAGTCCAGGATGTAGAATCGTCAGCTCCACGACTTCATGCAGCTACTGGGAGTCAACCATTTTTATGTGAATTATTACATGATTCGTATGGAGTAGGGAATGAACCTCCCAGAAATGATCCAGGATCTTATTTTTCCGCCGTGAACACCGTTGGAGAATTACTGTATTTTAATTCAGATCAGGAATGCTACAAAAAAACAACCTCTACCTCAGAAGATGGTATGGAGAATGATGCCTATGCCGGATCTGCCTCTACGACCAATTGGGAAGCTGGTAGTGTCAGTATGAAAAAAGGTTCGTCTATCTCTGGATCTTCCTTTCGTTCCAAAGATGATGCTCGTAAAATTCCATCTTCTTCTTCCAAAAAAAAGAATCGGACTCTCTCAAGATCCATTCCACCCATTATCGAATCTCTACAGATTGAAAAAACACCTATTACTAAACCATCCTCTCAATCCAATCCTCCTTCAATAACAATAACCTCCTCTCCCAATTTGGAAGATCCCAATATAAGCCTCCCCAAATTATTAGATACAAGATTAAGCCTTACCGAAACCGAAGAGGAGGGTATATCCTTAAAAGAACAAATCCGATTATTTTCTCCCAAACCTCCAAATAGTGATTCAAAACAACCCTCTAATGGAAATCCATTGCGATTGCCGGATAATTTACCGTTAAATGCGGTAGTATCGCCGTTTCAAACGACTTTGACGAATGAACGATAGATAGGGGAGGGGTTTTTTTAGATTACCATAGACTACTATGTTTCATGCTAGTGAAGTGTGTTTTAATAACAATGATATTAATGAGTGTTTTTATTCGGATGCCATATAATGAATAGGTAATCAATAGAATTTGGTTTCTCCATGACACATGTTTTTTGATTCAAATTTCAAGAATAATGAATCAATTATTAATATCCAAAAATGTTTCAAAATAAATGTCAGAGAGATGGATCGTATCATTTCTTCTTTTCCAAAGCAGCAGCCGAAACATCAGCAGATTGTGATAATGACGCAGAAAGGATCATCTTCCTTTCTCTCTATCATTTTGTACGGTCCAGTTCCTGATATTGCATAGAAAATAATTCTACGCAAAATACGAGTTACCGTACATGTAGTTTCATTAGACAAAAAGGCAACTTCGTAACTCGTAATTGGAAAAGCATGTGACGATGCGTAAAACGAATATCATAGGCTACATAGTAATTAATATTCCTATAGAGGATATTGATGTTCTTACGTAGCCTCCAATTGCGAAAGATTTCAGTTGCATACAAAAAAGTTCATCAACAGACCAGCAGGAGGTTGACTTCCTCTCTGAGCAATTTCTTTTTTCTTCCCTTCCATCCTCCTTCTGTCCTTCATTGATACATTACGTACTGAAACTATTAGTTGTATTGTCATTGCTTCACACGTCGATATCCATATCCAAAAGAAGAGTTGTTCTCCATCGTTTCATTATTAAGTGTGTCTTGATTTCGTTTGTCCGCACGATCCATCACTATATCCATCTATTTATCCATCTATAGATCCATCTATATATCAACATACTTGAGATCAAACGATTGACAAACTTCAGAGATTTTCGAGACTCAATTCATTCCAATGTTCTTCTCCAAATACAATCATGATCGCAACCGTCGACCTCATAAAATCATCCTCCATATGGGAGACTCAAAAGCACATTCTCAACACCCAAAAATAGGACTCACTATATGGAAGTATTACGTCATGATCGTACTACTCCTTTCGTTATTCATCGATGTGTGTCAATGCTTTTCTCTCATTCCTATTCCTAATTCTGTTCCTGTGGACAAACATAGTCACAAACCGTTTTCGTCTCGAAGAACAACACCAATGCATTCGAGAAGAAATATTCCAACATCATCTTCTTTCCTATCCTGCTTCTCCCAATCCAATCGACTTTGCTCTTATCCACCAACACACACACATACATACCCACGTACACATACACGTACATCTATGTCGATATCATCTATACCCTCCATCACACATAAGATTTACACATCCTCCATCATCTCTCCTACAACAAATCATCCAATTTCAACACAACTCCTCATGACAAAGAATCAATATAACATTTATGAGGATGATATTAACGATGATGACCCAAATGCACAAGAGAACGATGAAAACGATATGAACGAGGAGGAGGATACTATGGAGGGACTCAGTGATTTAACCTTATCCGAATTTCTAAAACGACAGGGTGAAATCATGTCAGGAAGATCCACACAGAACAAAGGAAACCCAAAACGATCCTCAGGGATCCGAAATCGTGTATCACGATGGTTAAAATTCAATAAAAAACAGACTCCATCCTCCAAGGAAGAAGATGGCAATACGGATAACACCGATGAACCAACCTCAGGAACATCGAAGGATCCATCATTTTCACAACCGGATGGACCTTCCCCCCCTGTCAAACCATTGCAGTTGGATGGTACACCAGCACCCGCTCCCTATGACACCACACATAAGAAAGACAATGAATTGGAGAATATTGTGGAAGAAGAATTAAAGTCCATTGACGGGATTGACGATATGGATGTGCGTACACGTGCGAAAAAAATGCGTGAGATTCAAAAGGAAAAACGGTTGCAAAAAGCCATGGAGGAATTGAAACTGCAATTGGACAATAGTCCAGAGGATATCGTGAAAAATACTCCTACGAATAATTACAATGAGGAGAAGAAGGGGAAACCAAAAGTGATTCGACCCAATTTTGATGATTTATTTCAGGGTGTTCCAGGATTGGATGATTTATTGGGTGATACTCCATTGTCATCGTCAGATGCTACTTCTTCTTCTTCTTCTAGATCCGCAAATAGTAATAATGATGATAACAAAAATGAAAAGGGAAATACGAATGCTCCTCGTTTAGATTCAGATGGGAATATCGTATTTGATTCAAATCTTTCCAATGAAGAACAAAATGATAATGAAATGGAGGAGGAGGAGGAGGAAGATATGATTGGTAGTGATGAGTTTTACAGAATGGAGCAGGAAATGAGGAAACAGACGGGCCTTACATCACGACCCAAAGATGATAATGACGACGATGGCAATATAATAGATCCATCGTTGATGGAAGGACCAGTGAAATCAAGAGAAGAGATTAATTTGGAAGCACTTGCTTCCTTGGAGCAATTGCAAAAAAAAAGATATGGTGATTCTTATATAGAGTCCAATGCTGTCAAATCTGTTCGTAACTTATCATCATCCTCTTTACCCACGGGGGATAATGATGATGTACCAAAGGAGGAGGAAGATACACCAGAAATGAGATTTAGAAGAATGGAGGAGGAGATGAGGAAAAAGACTGGTCTGACGGCACTTCCAAAGAAAAAACAGAAGGATGAGGAGGTTCAGGATGAGTCCAATAATGGTCCACGCGAGGATATTACACCTGAAATAGCAAAAGAGATTCGTTCGAAGCTTAGTGAGGATGCATTGCTGACATTGGAGTCTTTACGTAGGAAAAAATTAGGAGATGATTATGTGGAGATGGACAAAGAAGAAATTTTAAGAAAGATGGAAGAAATTGTTGGTGATCAAAACAATGAAAGAGATATGTTACAAGATGATGACACATTTTTAGGTGATGATGAGATTGCAGCATGGGATGATAGTAGAAGTGAGGTGAACCAACCTTTCCCGGATGATTCCAATGTTAACAATTCGCAATTGCCAAATATGGATGATCCATCTTCTCAGTCTTCGCAAGAAGAAAACGCCGACAATCTTTTTACAAAAAAGGCGAGTGCCTCTGATCAAATATATAGAAGTATTGCTGCGAAAAGTGGAGGCAATGTGAATGATGAAAAACGATCCGAATGGGAGGCGTTTCTTGCAAGGGAGCAGGAAATGAGAGAGAAGATGGGTATGATTGACTCTGGTGACAATTTGGATCAAGTTGGAAAAAATGAGATGGACGGAGTACCAAATTCTGGTTTTTTTTCTGATCAAGATGATATGACTAGCAATGATTCTGATCAAATTACTGATAATATTGAGGAAGGACGAGAAACACCTGTAAATGCTCCTTTTGATATGGATCAACGGCAGGAGGCATCTGTTTCTTCACAGATTTATCGATCCATCGCTGCTAAACAAGGGGCAAGTGAGCAGGGAACAGAGGCAGACTTTCAAGCATATTTTGAAAAAGAAGCTGCTATGAGAGAAAAAATGGGCATGTCCAATTCAGATGAAGAAGCAAATGATGATGGGAGACTAGATTTAAGTGATGTGTTTGCAGATGCCTTTAACGACAATGTGATTGAAAATAGAGACGATGGAAGTAGTAGCAAACCGCGAACAAATCAACTATACGTAGATTACAGGGATAATGAAATAATTGAGAATGATGTGGATGATGTGGATGAATCAACAGAAGCATGGATGAGAGCAAAAGAGTCTTCTCTGAACATGGACGATGACGATCTAGACAATGATGTCGACGATTGGATTCATAAGAGAGAGGAAATGGTTGATGAAGAAAAAGGGAGTAAGGATAATGATATGTTGAACAATGATGTTCCAAGCACCCCGTTTTTCCAGGATTATCAGAATGAAGAAACTGAAACCAGTTTGGAAGAAAAGATATATGAAAAACAACAAGATGATTATGTTAATTCAGATCCAAGCTTCCCAAGTTCAAAATACGCATTTGATCCAAAAGATTTATCTGATTTGTTCAACAGGGACAATGATGATGAAGCTGATGTATATCCCGAGAAAGTGGGACTTGATTCATTTTCAAGTTACAATGCACGTAAGGCTGATTTATTGGAAAGGACCGAATTGGCAGTAGAAGACCTGAATGCACTTGGAGAGTTTAATCCAATGGCAAAACTTTCTATGAAATTAAAGCCAGATTCGGCATTTGGGAGTATACTCCGTCTGGAAGGAACATTAGTGGATACCACTGAAATGCAAATGGAAGCTTGGACTAAGGTTGCTGATTTGTATGGATTTCAACCTCCTCTTTGGGAAGAAGTTCAACGTGCTCAATTAATACTGGGTGATGAGGCAGTGAGGACTATTTTCTTCTGGACCTTCGACGTAATGGAGAGCAGAGATATCGCATTGAGTCATTATGATGCATTACAGGAGGTATTCAAGGATGTTATGAGGAAATACGAAGAAATCGAATATCGGAAATCCCTTGGAGAGAATCTTGACGATTTATCTCCAATATTGAAGGTAAATGAAGGAGCAATCGAATGGTTAGAACGACTTCGTGGAGTTGGGATGCCTTGTGCAGTAATATCACAATTAGACAGAGAAAAACTCGATGACGTCTTGCGGGTGTCCCTTTTGGATGAGTTCTTCCCAGAGGATAGACGTGTCAGTTCGAATTGTGGATACGGACAGGAATCTCAGGAAATGCTTGGCGCTGCTC
>Ga0209092_10001918_pt1 | contig 19633 bp, 14 predicted proteins | sample FraStrMetagenome_FD_187446 | JGI IMG/M metagenome (GOLD analysis project Ga0209092, IMG submission 187446) | Marine eukaryotic phytoplankton communities from Arctic Ocean - Fram Strait ARC3M Metagenome (SPAdes) (version 2) | ecosystem: Environmental > Aquatic > Marine > Oceanic | place: Fram...
ACCCTTACCAATGGCCCGTTATTGGTTCTATGGACCACTTGAATGCAGCGGAGGACCAAGAGTTCACTGACTTCTACAAGACGTTTTACGTGCCAAACAACGCCGTTTTATCGATCGCTGGTGATTTTGACCGCAAAACCCTCAAGAAGCAAATCGAAGATTATTTCGGGTCCATCCCTGAGGGCACGGTCGACATTCCCCGCCCCGACATTACCGAGGCACCCAAAACAACAGAGGTGCGTGACACCATCTGGGGAGACGACCAGCTTCCATTGGTGCTGATGGCTTACCCCATTCCTGCAGAGGGCACACCTGACTATTATGCAGTCGACCTGCTCAATACCGCATTGAGTGGTGGACAGTCCAGCCGTTTGAACCGCGCTGTTGTAGACGAACAAGAGCTCGCTGTCTTTTGTGGCGCCTTTAGTTTCGGCCTCGAAGACCCCGGTCAAACCATCGCATATGCCGTGGCCAACATTGGAACAGACCCGTCAGAAGTGGAGAAATCCATGATGTCCGAAATCAACAAGGTGAAGGCATTGGGCATCACCGCGGCTGAACTCGAAAAGCTCAAAAACCAAGTCGAAAGCGGCTTCGTTCAATCCAATGGCACCATGCGCGGCATCGCCGAATCTTTGGCCAATTACCACATGTACTACGGTGACGCCAATTTGATCAACAACGAAATCGACCGCTACATGGCGGTCACAGCCGAAGACATCCAGGCCGCCGCAATCAAGTACTACGACCACGACCGTCGGGTCATCCTCTACTTCCTCAACGAGAACGCACAATGAACCGCATTGCCTCCCTCCTTTTGGTCCTCGTCGGCTTCATGCCTTTGGCCAGCCATGGTCAAGTCGACCGGTCTCAAGCTCCTGCTCCCGCACCCGCGCCAGAGATCATTCTGGGCGACTATACCGTGGAGACCTTAGAGAATGGACTGACCCTCATTGTGGTCGAAAACCACAAACTCCCTCGCGTGAGCTACCGACTGAGCTTGGATGTCGACCCCATTTTCGAGGGTTCCCGTGCCGGATACACCGGCATGGCAGGCTCTCTCATGCGCGCCGGAACCACGACCCGCTCCAAAGCGGAAATCGACGAAGCTGTGGACCGCATTGGCGCCAGCTTTGGTACATCGGGCTTTGGCATGAATGGCCGTTGCTTGGTTAAACACAGCCAGACCCTGCTCGAGATCATGTCCGATGTGCTCATGAATCCCACCTTCCCCGAGGAAGAGATGGAAAAAGAGCGCAAGCAAACCCTGAGCGGATTCGCAAGCAGCGCAACCGACGCCAACCAAATTTCGGGTCGACTTTCGGCTGCGATGACATACGGATTGAACCATCCTTTTGGAGAAAGCGCCAACGAGAAAACCGTCGAATCCATCACACGCAAAGATCTTTTGGCGCACTATGCCGCCATTTGGAAACCCAATGTGGCTTACTTGGTGATTGTCGGTGACATCACCCCTGAAACTGCCAAGAGACAAGCCCTTCAATACTTTGGCGAATGGCGTCCCAATGAGGTGGCCAAGCAGAGGTACCCCCGTCCAGTCCCTCCCAAAGGAAACCGCGTCTGTTTCTCACCTGTCCCCGGGGCAGTGCAAAGTGTCATTGACGTCACCTTCCCCATGTACCTCAAGCCGGGTCACCCCGATGTGGTCGCGGTGAGTGTGATGAACACGATGCTTGGCGGGTTCTTTGGAAGCCGATTGAATCAAAACCTTCGTGAAGACAAGGCCTACACATATGGCGCCCGAAGCTCTGCAAGTCCAAACAAGTTGGTCGGACGATTTAGTGCCAGGGCCAGTGTCCGAAATGAAGTGACCGACAGCTCCCTCGTCGAATTCCTTTCAGAAATTCGCCAGATGGTGGAAGCCCCTGCTGCAGACAGCAGCCTGCAATTCGTCAAAAACTACCTGAACGGGAGCTTTGCACTCTCTTTAGAGCGTCCCGAAACCATTGCTCGGTTTGCGCTGAACATTGAGCGTTACGGTTTCGAAGCTGACTACTATGCGACTTACCTCGCTCGGCTCGATGCGGTCACTGTGGAAGACGTGCAGCGCGTGGCCCGCACCTACCTCCGTCCCGACAACATGAACATCACAATTGCAGGAAACCGCGATGTGGCAGACGGCTTGTCTCAATTTGCCGCTTCGGGTCAAGTTGAATTTTTCGATGCCTACGGTGAACCGCTCAAAGAGCTTGATCCGGCTCCAGAGGGAATGACAGCAGAAGATGTTTTTCGTGCCCATTACGAGGCCCGTGGTGGCATATCCAAACTGGAAAAAATCAAAGGCATTCGCACCATTGGTGAGATGACAGCTGGCCCCATGACCCTTCAAATGGATCAGGGCTACATGGCAATGGGCCCCGGTTACAATCGCATTTCAGCCGGAGGAAGCGTGATGCAAGAAACCCGTTTCGATGGCACCAAAGGTTCAGAAGTGGCCATGGGACAAACCACAGCAATGGATGAGTCCAAAGTATTAGAAACCCAGCGAAATCACGATTTACTCGAGTTCCTTCATCTTGCTGATTACGGCCTAGAAGCTGAATTGCTGGGTGTCGATTTGATTGACGAAATCCCACAGTACCTCATCGAATTCCGCAAGAATGGACAGGTAAGCGAAAGCCATTGGTTCAATGTGGAGACCTCCATGCGCACCCGGTCCGTTCGTTCGGAATCCACGCCACGCGGAGACATGACCTTGACCATGAATTATGGTGGAACCACAGAAGTGAAAGGCCTTCAATTCGAAAGCGACATGACCCTATCCACTGGCGGACAAGAGATGAAAATGACCATTCAGGAGGTCAAGCTCAATCCAAAATTGGACGCATCAGACTACAGCGTGGAGTGAACGACAACACGGCCCCCTTGATTGCGCTTTCTGGCGCGGACCTTCACCAAGAAGAGCACATCGTGCTGCGCGATGTTCAATTGGAAGCCCGCGCCGGAGAATTTCTCTACCTCATCGGTCGCACCGGCTCTGGCAAGAGCAGCCTGCTCAAAACCTTGTATGGTGAACTGCCCTTGCAAGAAGGCACGGGCTCGGTATGCGGCGTAGACTTGAATGACCTCAAGCCAAAGAAGGTCCATCTCCTTCGCCGCAAACTGGGCATCGTATTTCAAGATTTTGAATTGCTCACAGACCGAACGGCTCAGGCCAACTTGGAATTTGTACTCAAGGTCACAGACTGGAAAGATGCCCCTGCTCGAGACCAGCGCATACATGAAGTTCTAGAAGCTGTTGGCTTGGAAAACAAGGGCTACAAGATGCCCCACGAGCTCAGCGGAGGCGAAAGGCAACGTTTGGCAATTGCCCGGGCTTTGCTCAATGCCCCGGAGCTGATTCTCGCCGATGAACCCACTGGCAATTTGGACCCTCAAACCGCGACCGGCATTTTAGAACTGCTCCACGGCCTGGCCTCTCAAGGGCGCTGCGTGTTCATGGCTACACATGACCATGGCATCCTTCACCGCCACCCGGGGCGAATTTTGCAATGTGAGCAAGGACGGTTAGAAGAACTGACCGAACCTCCATCTTTGGGTGCATGACCCCAATTGAACCCCGGCTTTCTGTGGCCATTCCCGTGGCTGGAATGGCAGAATCTGCCGGCCTGAAGCGAACCTTAGACGGATTGTTTCAGATGCCCAATTGGGACGAACTCGAAGTCCTCGTTCAAGTCGGTTCATCCGATTCAGGGACATTCGATCCTGCTCTGACCCATCATCCATGCCAGCCAATTTGGTCCTTTGAGTCTGACCGAGGAGTCTACGACGCCATGAACCGAATGGCGAAGCGGGCAACGGGAACGCGCATTCTATTTTTGGGTGCCGGAGATGTCCCACTTCCAGGCCTCAGTTTGGCCATGCTGCGCTGGGACTCCGACCCAAATCAACTTGAAATGGGCGGTGTCCAACTCCCAGATTCGGAGGCGCGGGTTCCCGACCATTACCCACCCCGCTGGGACCGATCCTTATTTTGGCGAAACACAGCACATCATCAGGGAATGGCCTACCCCCTTTCTCTGCTCCAAGCTTTTGGCGGCTTTCCAGAAGAATTCCGTGTATTGGGTGATTATGCGCTGAGTTTAGATTTGTTCAAGTCCGGCGTCCGCGCCCAATGGCATGCCGACGAAGACTGGATACAAGTGCAAACCGGCGGTCTGTCACGTCAGTTCAACGCCGCACTCTATCAAGAAGAGTGGGCACTCAAGAAAACCCGGTTGCCATTCGGGTTCGTTTTTATCGCCCAACCCATTTGGATCTTCGGCAAAGCACTCTGGAAAATGAGCGCTCAGCGGAGGGCGTGAATCGCTGCGCACAATTTGTGTGCATGGACTTCCCAATGATAACGAGACGCCACTTCTGCGAGATGCTCAGGATCTGGCATGGCCCGCATCACCACCTGCACAGCTTCAGCTGTTTTGATTGACCTGTCCCCCTCATTCGTTGCCTCCACAACGGCACCCAACTTTTCTTCTTGAACGAATCGCCCCGCCACAGGCAAGTCCGTGCACACCACAGGCAACCCCGCATGGACATAGTCAAACAGCTTGTTGGGTAGACTAAACCTAAAATTGTCGACCGTGGGGCGATCCAAAGACAAGCCGATGTCCGCTGCTGCCGTGCAGCGACGGAGCCGATCGAACGGCATTCGGTCATGGAGATGCAACCGATCGCGAACACCCAAGTCTGAAGCCACAACAGATGCAGCGTTCCACTCGGGGCCAGAGCCAATCAACGCAAGATGAACTTCTGGCAAATGCACCAAGGCCCGAACCGCATCCAATGCCCCTCTGTCCTTGTCCATGAAAGCCCCTTGCATCAAAAGCATGGTCTTCTTCTCCGGCCAAGCCAACTCTATTCTCGGCATGGGCTTTGCCTGCGCTTGGGTTTCTGGGACATTGGGCACCACCTCCACGTCTAGTCCCTTTTCCCGGTAAGCCGAAGCGATGGCTTCGTTGACGGTCAACATTCGACGCAAATGGCGAAAACACCTCTGCTCCCATCGTTCCCAAATGCGTTTCCGAATCGGGTTTCCCTTGAGGCCTTCCGCTTCTGTGAACCACTCATGACTGTCATAAGCCACATCCAGCCCCCACTTCTTTCCACCCCGAATCGCCGGCCACAACGTGTCCAAGTCATTGGCCCAAATGGCCTTCAATTCCCCTTCCGCATGGCATCGGTTCAATTCTCGCCACAAGCCCCTTTGCAGCAGTAAATAAAACCCCGGACCGGAATTCAGAGAAAGCCACATTCGGCGGGTTGAATACGGACGGTCAATGCGATTTGCATCGGAACGGGCCATGCGTCTTCCAATCAGCACAGGCTCAAAGCCCGCTTTTTGAAGGGATGAACATGTTTTCCTGACCCGTTGATCAAACGACAGGTCGTTGGACACCAATACCGCAATGCGCCCTCGGCTCATCGCCCAGCCTTGATCTCCTCCATCATTTCCTGCACCACCCACTTGGTGTAGCGCGGGAAATCTCCCTTCATCATCCACTCACCATACCCGGAAAACTTGGTCAACACCTCCCGCAATTTCTGTCCCTTGTACTTGCCAAAATTGACTTCAACCTCGTCGTTATCATTGAACACAAACCGACCAACCATGTCCACATTTCTTCCGCGCTGACCAAACTTGGCAATTCCAGGTACATCTTGAGGCAGCGGGCCCACTTCTTCACCCCGAGAGTCAAGAATGGTGTGGTCCTTGTAGCGCTTGACTTGGTCAGCAAACACTTTGATTGTCGCCAAAATGTCGGGCAAGGCCTCATGGGCTCCGTCCAAATCTTCGCCGCAATAAAATTTCAACGCCGCCCGGAGCGTGCGCTGTTCCATCTTGTGAAAAATGTTCTGGACATCAACAAGGTGTCGGTCATCGACTGTGAACGCAATGTTGCATCGAAGAAATTCCTCGGCCAACAACGGCACATCAAATCGATTGGAATTGAAACCCGCCAAATCGCACCCTTCCAGCCAGCGGTAGAGTCTGGGTGCCATGGTGGCAAACGTTGGGGCATCCGCCACATCGGCATCCGAAATCCCATGAATTTCAGAAGAGCCCTCAGGGATGGGCATTTCGGGGTTGACCAACAACCGCGTTTGTCCTTGCCCCTTGTCTGGTCGAACATGCCATTGACCATCGGGCATGACCTTCACAAACGCCATTTCCACAATGCGATCCTTGGCCACATCTGTGCCCGTGGTTTCAAGGTCAAAAAATACAAGGGGACGCTCCAGGGAGAGGTTCAAATCGATCACATCCATAAAGCGAAGATGGCAAGGAATCAGCCCCGTTTCTCTACAAGTTGCCTTCCCAATGAGAATTTCGCAAACTGGTAGGTCTTGTAGACTTCTTGGCCAGCGACCGCATCGCCTTTGAATTCCGGACCCGCCACCTTCCAGTCCAATACAATTTGGTAATCCACCCCAATCTGAAGCCCTTTGGCAGACATCGCCGTGATCATGGCGTCCCTTGCCTTTTCAGCCCTCATCCGAGCCAACTCCTCGTTGGATTCATACGCCCGTTTGTTTTTGACTGGAACGAACGAAGCCGACCCTTCGATTTGAAGCACTGGAACTTCACCCACTGCGCGGCGCGAGGCGATCTCTGAAACCATGGTCTCCACTTCTGTCGACCTTGATTCGGTCAAGTATCGGCCATAGCCGAACTCCACCACAGTCGACACCGCATCGAACTCTATCATGGTCAGTGGCCTCGCTTCAATTCCCAGATCGACTGACGCCTTTATTGCGGCACTGGATACGGAGTTCTCCTGTGCCACCGACACTTCAGAGTCAGCCATTGATTCTTCTGTCGACTCCGCAGATGGCGCTTGGAATGAATGACTCGCTGCAACGTCGGGCGCTAAACTCCCCACACCGTTTGCAATCTCCTCTGCTTCTTTGGGGTTCTCTTTCTTCATTCCCACACCCCCTTCATTTGCCGGTTCCGCTTCTTCCACAACTGGAACATTCACATTGACCCCAAACGGCTTCAATCTCTGCACCTCCTTTCCATTGCCGTACGCTGCATCACAGTCGACAAAATGAAGCATCGTCGACAAGGTCTCGTTCTTCCTCATCCATTTGAAGCGATATTCTCGGCAAGGAGGAAGTGCTGCCACAAAACTTCCGGATTCGGAGCGGGCCCTAAAAACACGGAAAATGGATGGGCCATCATCCACAGATTTCACCTCAAGCACATCACCAATCGCCCAATTTGGGATTTCTCCAATGAAAACAGCCAAAGCCTCTTTCGGCTTTTCCTGAATTTCGACTCGGTAGATGTCCATGTCCCCCCCGCCTGCTCGCGCACTGGAAACGTAGCCCGTTTGACCAGAAACATCAAAGTTGAGCATGGCTTCGTCACCCGGTGTATTCAATGGCCACCCCATGTGTTCCGGGTCACTCCAACTTCCATTGTCGAGCCGAACGCAACGAAAAAGGTCAAACCCACCCATGCCTTGGTGTCCATTAGAAGCAAACACCAATGTCCGGCCATCTGCACTCACCACTGGACTCTCTTCTTCTCCTTCCGTATTGATTCTGCGTCCCAAGTTCAAAGGCTCAGACCAAGCACCGTCCGGAAGAAGCACCGACCGGTAGATGTCTCTTCCCCCCAAACCACCTGGTCGATCAGAGACGAAAATTCGCTCTCGACCATCAAACCGTTCAGACAAAGACGTTTCCCAATGGCGAGAATCAACAGGGAACCCCACCTTTTCTTCGAGGTTCCAATCCCCAACATTATTCTCGTTCAGCGTCCAAAGTGAACCCGCTTTGCGGGAACTCTGATAAACAACCAGGGCTTCTTCGTCTCCAATCCACCCGACCGTAATCATGTCTCGGTTTGACTTTTCCAATTCCAAAGCCTCAGGAGCAGCCCAACCATTGCTTGTCTTGAGCGCACGAAATATTTTTCCCCGCTTCTTGGCCCCACTCACCTCTTGGCCTCGATAAGACGTGAAGTAAACCGCATCGCCATCCGGAGCGACAATGGGTGCCATGTCCTGACTGGAACTGTTCAATGCTGCCTCTGCCTCCACAATTATGGCCGTCGGATTTTCCATGCATGTCATGGCAAACGCACAATCATCGACAGCTTGTTTGGCACGAACATGCCTGAAGTCCCGCTTCGGAAAACGTTCCATCATGGTCATCGCGACAGCCTGAGCTTCAGAAAAATGGCCTGAAAACTGGAGGACATCCAAAGCCAAATCCAATGCATCCAATGGCGGGAGAGTCGCGTTGACATCAAACGCATTGTATCGCTTCGACAACGCTCCTTCGATGGCCTTGTGGACCATGGGCACCGCTTCCTCCAAACGTCCTTTGATGGACCAAAGACAAAGGGCCCTTTTGTAGGCGAAATTCCGATTGTCACTGTCCCCAATCATCATCTGAGCAAGCAACGCCTCAGCTTCTGTCCAATTTTCTTCAATGATCAAACGGTTGACTTCAGTGTAATCCTCTGAAGTGGAGAGCAAATTCTCGTCGACAAAATTGTCGGCCTCAATAGACAGGACATTCTCCCATTGAAGATGGACCGGGTCGAAACCAAGCTGGGCCGAACTGATCAAGCCCAAGGCCAGTGCACAAAAAAGAAAGGGTGATCGCAACATCAACAGGCCCAAAGTAGCGATGGAATGCGAGTAATGCTGTCAACTCGGGGCTCAAAAATTTGACCGCCAAGTCCTACACAACTCCTTGATTTTGTCACAACCTCACACCACGGCCTGTTTGGAGTCAAACGACTCCAAGTGATCCGCGACACGACGGACAAAACTCCCACCCAATTGTCCATCTACAACCCGGTGGTCATAGCTGTGCGACAAAAACATCATTTGACGCACCGCAATCACATCTCCTTCTTCCGTTTCCACCACTGCTGGTTTTTTCCGGATGGCTCCCAAAGCCAAAATTCCAACTTGAGGCTGGTTGATGATGGGGGTCCCAAACACATTGCCAAACGTACCGACGTTCGAAACCGTGTATGTTCCTCCACTGACTTCATCGGGTTTCAGTGCCCCCTGCCTTGCTCGGTTGGCCAAATCATTCACGATGGTGGCCAAACCGTTGAGGTTATATCTATCCGCATGGCGAATCACCGGCACAATCAAGTTGCCCTCAGGCGTGGCCGCGGCCAACCCAATGTGAATCCCCTTCTTCAATATGATGCGGTCTCCATCCACAGAGGCATTCACTCCAGGAAATTCACGCAGGGCCTTGGCCACCGCTTCAATGAAAAATGGAGTGAAGGTCAACTTCTGACCCGTTTTTGCTTGAAACTCTTTTTTGTTGTGATTTCTCCAATCCACGATGCGGGTGACATCTGCCTCAACGAAAGAGGTCACGTGAGGACTCGTCTGCACACTGCGCACCATGTGATCCGCAATCAACTTCCTCATGCGGTCCATCTCCACAATCTCATCCTCTCCGTTCACACTCACTGAATGTGCTGGTTTGGGCTTGGGGGCAGACGCCAATGGTGTTGGCGCAACGCTTGACGACGCAGAGACAGAAGCCGAACGGCTCTCCATCAACGACAAAACATCGCGTTTGGTTACTCGACCACCTTTGCCGGTTCCAGAAACCCCATCCAATTCTGCCTGACTCAGGCCCTCCTTCTCCGCAATACTCCTGACCAGTGGGCTGTAAAAACGACCACCACTCGACCGCGCTACTTTCCCGTTTGAGGCCGGAACCGAAACCAGGGCAGCCTGAGCCAATGGCGCAGCCACCGCCTCGATCGTGGCTAGAGTCGGTTCTTCTTGAGATGGACTTGGAGAAGGTGCTGCTGCCGCTGCGGGCGCAGTGGCCACAGAAGATTCACCATCGATGGTGAATTCGGCAATCGGCTGACCCACCTGAACGACATCACCTTCTGCAACCAAGTGCTTGACCAGAATGCCGTCCTCTGGGGCAGGCACTTCTGAGTCCACTTTATCGGTGGCGATTTCAATGATGGGGTCATCGGCAGAGACGCGTTGACCTTCCTCAACCGCCCATCTAATGATGGTGGCTTCGGCCACGCTCTCGCCCATTTTTGGTAAAAGAATCTCCATGGATGTATTGCCCGGAGGGGACTTTGAACTGCCGCAAAGGTAGGGAGTCAGAGCAGCCACACACCCTTCATCCTTCAATCCATTCTTAAGGTCATCAACAATTCAACATCGCGAATCCAACCGAAGTCAAATGCATATCTGAGGTCCAGTCGTTTGGCTTCATCTGATGCCCTCGCCCTCTCGCCACTTCCAACAAAAAACACACCCTCCTTGAGATGTGGCAGACGCTCCTCGCCCAACCATCCTCCATGAAAACCAAGCCACGTTTTCTTGTTGGACAGCACCTCGATTGCATTGGACCGGCTAAAGGAGCCGCGGCAACGGCCACGGCCACCACCGACTATCAAAATCCAAAATGACCACAATAAATCGACTCTTCTTTTGGCTCGCTTTCGTTCGATGCGCCCCAAACCATCCGCTCCCCATGGAAGTTGAATGCCCTGCATCGCTCCCGACTTAGCTCCCCCTAGGGCCAACCAGTCCATTCGCGGCACCACCCTCATGTCCAACCCCAGCTCGTGGGACAAGCGAATCAGCTCAATGGTCTTCCCTCCCCCAAGTTCTGCATCACAAAGCACGAGTTCATCTCGACGAGAAGACGCCTCTAAATCACCCGAATCATTTGGATTTAAAATGCTTACAGTAAGAGAACTACCATAAGATGATTCTACCCATTTTCGCAGTGAATCTTGGCGGGATTCACTGGCCAGTAAACCCACAGATGCTCCCGGTCTTCTCCACTGAAATCGGCCTGGAAGCAACCCCACCAAAATCCCACGAAAAAGCAAAGGAAGCCCCAACAATGTCAAGGACATCAGCAATGCTGAAACCCGGCTTACCCGAAAATCCTCTGGCAACAATGAATAAAGGGCCATGGCCAGCCCTGCCGACAGCATTCCAGCCAAAATGGCCCTAACCCTCACCAATGGACGATCATGCGTGCCCAACCATCTGTTGGCCAAACCCGCAGACACTGCGCCAATCACAGACAGCATGGCCATTGGCAAAAGAGGATGGTCAATTCCTGAAACTTGAGAATGAACCCCTGTCCAGACCCATCCACAGAAAGCACCACCCGACATGTCCATTATGGTCAAGGATTGTCGCGAAACCCATCCATTCACAAATGCTGAAACGGCCCGCAATTGAATGCCCAAGCGAATCATCACGCGCATCGCCATCGCCTGAGTGCCTGCAAAGTGCTTTTCACTGAAGATGCGCATGGCATCGTGGAAAATGCGGACGTAAGACAAACTGCCTTTCTTGGTGCTTTCTCCTTTGAAGTGAATGATGGGCGCATCACTAAAGTAATGGTTCAACCAACCACCTTCTATAATCCTAATGCTCAAGTCGATATCTTCACCATACATAAAGAATGCTTCATCGAGCATACCCACTTGATCCAGTGCTTTTCGCCTCATCCACATGAAGGCTCCACTGAGCACCTCGATCTCCGAAGTCTTGTTGAATGGCACTGCCCCCCAGTAATACCGGTTGAGGGCATTGCTTCTGGGCGCCAGACGCCAGAGGCCACTTAATCTGCAGAATGAAGCCCAAGGGGTGGGCAATCCGCGCTTGCTTTCAGGCAACCATTTCCCAGAACCATCGAACATCGGCACCCCAATGGCCCCCACTGTGGGATGACGTTCCGCGTGATTGAGCACCAACGCAAAGGTGTCTTCTGCCACCACAGTGTCTGGATTCAACAGCAGAACGTACTCGCCTTTAGAAATGGCGAATGCGGCGTTGTTTCCAGCACTAAACCCCAAATTTTCTGAAGAAGCCATGACCTGGACTTCTGGATAATTGGACCGAACCCAATCTACTGTACCATCGGAACTTGCATTGTCAAAAACAATCAATTCGCTCTCGAAGTGTTCTAAGGTGTCCATGGCCGCTAAGGCCGCGTCCAAACACAAGCCCAGGTGGCCTCGCACGTTATAACTCACTACGATCACCGACAGCTTCATGACTCTGCAGATGATCCTCCAGAGGAGGAATATGGCAAACGCTGCTGAAGTGAGCGAATCAAGGTGAGTTCGTCGGCATACTGAAGTTCATCTCCTACTGCAACCCCTCTAGCCAACGTGGTGATTTTCACTCCAGTATCTCGGAGTCGCTTGTCCAAATAAAAAGCAGTGGTGTCCCCCTCCATTGTTGTTGGAAGCGCAAAGATGATTTCCTCGCACGTTTCGGATTGTGCCCGGACCAACAGGCCGTCTACCCTCAAGTCAGCTGGACCCACACCATCCATGGGGCTGATTACCCCGCCCAATACATGGTATCTGCCTTTGAAATGGCCGGTCCCCTCAATGGCAAGTAGATCTCTCAAATCCTCTACAACAGCAATTCGAGCTGGATCCCTTCGCACATCCTGGCAAATGGTACAGGTGTCCTCCTCGCCCAAATTTCCGCAGACATTACAAGCTTTCACACCTTCGCGCATGTCCTGAATGGCCTCAGTAAACCGCCTGACGTCCTCCTCATTTCTTCCGAGCAAATGAAGGGCAAGCCGCAAAGCTGTTCGCCTGCCTACTCCAGGCAATCCCGCGATCTGATCTACAGCGCGGTCAATAAGTCGTGATGGCATCTCCACGTGCCAAAGTTACGCGGCGACGTAGCTTGCCACCATGGATTCCCCACTCTTGGCCTTCATGGCCGTCTTGGGCTATTTGGCCCTTCTGCTTCTTTTGGGCAAAAAGACCGGAAAACGCGGAAGCATGGCGGACTTCTCGCTCGGAGGTCGACGAAGCCCTTGGTGGGCTGTGGCCTTTGGCATGGTGGGCACTTCGCTCAGTGGCGTCACCTTTTTATCGGTTCCAGGATGGGTTGGGACTCAGCAGTTCGGCTACATGCCCATGGTCCTCGGCTATTTGTTGGGCTATGCTGTCATCATGGTGGTACTGCTCCCCTTGTACTACCGACTTAAACTCACCAGCATCTACCGATTTTTGGGCGATCGCATTGGGCCCAAGGCCTACCTCACTGGGGCCGGTTTTTTCCTCCTTTCCCGCAGCATTGGCGCTGCTTTCAGACTGTATTTGGTGGTTTTAGTTTTGAACGAAACCGTGTTTCCGCCATCCTCTGGATTTGCCTCCTGGATTCGCCTTACCGTGCTCGTGGCATCCCTGCTTCTCATCATTTGGGCCTACACAAGACGCGGTGGAATCGCCACTGTCGTTTGGACCGACACACTGCAAACAGCTTGCATGCTGCTGGCTGCTGGAACTGCATTTGTGCTCATTGCTCAAAACCTCGGGCTTTCAATCTGGGAAGTCCCGAAAGCCATCGCCGATTCAGGTCATGCTCAATGGTGGTTTTTTGACGACTGGGGCGCTGCAAATCACAGCTTGAAACAAGTTGTATCAGGTGCCTTTATTGCGCTCTGCATGACTGGCTTAGATCAAGACATGATGCAAAAAAACTTGAGCTGTAGAAACCTCAAGGAAGCCCAACTGAACATGGGCAGTTTCTCCGTGGTTTTGGTCTTTGTCAACCTTTTGTTTCTTGGCCTAGGCGCTCTTCTTCTCATGCACACTTCAGCCACGGGCATTGCCGTTGAACGTGCAGACCTGCTCTTTGCCACGGTCGCCCTCGAAGGCAGCATGGGTTGGGCGCTTCCCGTTCTCTTTTTGCTGGGGTTGATGGCCGCAGCACTGTCCAGCGCCGACTCGGCACTGACAGCCCTGACCACATCGGTTTGTGTGGACTTTTTGGGCATGTCGGAAGACCAAAGTCACCCCGACGCCATCCAACGCCGCCAGAAAATGCACCTCTTGGTTTCGGTTGTGGTCGGCGCGCTGATCCTCATTTTTCATGCGGTGAACGACACTTCGGTGATTGCGGCGCTGTTTAAAATGGCGAGTTACACATACGGTCCCCTGCTCGGGCTTTTCGCTTTTGCCCTCCTTCGCCGGGAGCCCATTCACCCAGAAGGAGACCGGTGGATTCCCATTTTGGCCATTTTGGCGCCCCTCACTGGCTGGGCATTGGAACAATGGACACAGCGTTACGGCTTCAGCTTCGGCTTCGCCCTTTTGCCTGTCAATGGCTTTCTGACATGGGCCGGTGCATCGTTGATGCTCTTCTTTCAGGAGAAGGCCGCACGGGGAGTGTAATTTTGCACTTGAATCGAATTGAACATGGAATCTCAGACGTCCCAATTGCTCGGCAGGTTGAGCGAATCCGCCACCATTGCCATGAGCCGAAAAGCCCGCGAACTCAAAGCGGCAGGCCGGGACATCATCAGTCTTTCTTTAGGGGAGCCCGATTTTGACACCCCTCAGGCCATCAAAGCCGCTGGCATCAAAGCCATCGAGGAAAACTACACCCATTACCCACCGGTTCCGGGCTACGCAGATGTTCGACAGGCCATTTGTGACAAACTCAACCGCGACAACGGCTTGGCCTATGGGCCCCATCAAATCGTGATTTCAACAGGCGCCAAGCAAAGCCTAATGAATGTGGTTCTCAGTTTGGTCGATCCCGGAGACGAGGTCATTTTGCCCACTCCATATTGGGTCAGCTATGCAGACATGACCAACCTGGCTGGCGGAAAAGTCGTGGCCGTGGAGACAGGAATTGAACAAGACTTTAAAATGACCGCCAGTCAGTTGCGCAATGCCCTGACAGAAAAGACACGAATTGTGATGGTGAATTCACCAAACAATCCTTCGGGTAGCGTCTACACACAAGAAGAAATGGCTGCACTGGCCGAAGTCCTTCGCGAACACCCCAAGGCCATCGCCATCTCGGACGAGATTTATGAATACATCAACTTTACCGAAGCCCACGCGAGCCTGGCCACTCAACCTGGCATGATGGCGCGCACAGTCACGGTGAACGGTGTGTCCAAAGGATTCGCCATGACGGGATGGAGAATCGGCTACATCGCTGCTCCCGACTGGATCGCTGCAGCTTGCACCAAACTGCAAGGCCAATTCACCAGCGGAGCCAGTGGAATCTCTCAGAAAGCCACAGAAAGGGCCATGCAAGGGGGCGGATCGCTGTCTGCCGACATGAAAGCTGCCTTTTTGAAGAGACGCGATTTGGTTGTCGCTGGGCTCGCAGCCATCGATGGCATCGAAGTGAATGTCCCACAAGGTGCTTTCTACATTTTTCCAGACGTCTCCGCGCTCTTTGGCAAAAAACACGCGGGCGGAACCCTGAACAGTGGCCAAGATCTCGCACTTTACCTGCTCGAGGCTGCCGACGTGGCCACTGTGGGCGGGGATGCTTTTGGCTCCCCCAATTGCATGCGCATCAGTTACGCGGCTTCTGAAGCGCAATTGAACGAAGCCATTCGTCGAATCGGAAATGCCATCGCGGACTTGACAGAATGAACGCCAACAATCCCACCTCCTCTTCTTGGACTGCACAAGACAGGGATGGCACAATCGCCGCCCTCGACCAAGCCCCACAGATGCGTGTTTTGGTCGTGGGAGACTTGATGGTGGACCAATATTTATTGGGGGGCGTTGAGCGCATTAGTCCAGAAGCCCCCGTACCCATCCTTCGGGCCACCACCCGAGAACGGCGTCCGGGCGGCGCAGCCAATGTCGCCTTGAACCTTCGCGGGCTGGGGTGCCATGTTACCCTTGCTGGCATCGTTGGACATGACGATGCGGGAAAGCACCTCAAGGTAGACTTGGAGGACGCCGGCATGGACACGGCTGGCATCGTTGTTCTGGAAAACCGACCGACCACCCTCAAGACCCGGGTCATGAGCGGAGGTCAGCACCTCATCCGGGTAGACGAAGAAGTGGACACCGACCTCGAAGACCCCGAATCCGAGCGTCTGCTCAACGCCATCAAGGTGATCCTGAGCCAGCAAACGCACCAAGCCATACTTCTAGAGGACTACGACAAAGGCGCCCTGTCTCCAGCGGTCATCTCGGGCATCTTAGCAGAAGCGAAATCCAAAGGCATTCCCGTGAGTGTAGACCCGAAATTCAGGCACTTTCAACTTTACAAAGGGGTGGCTTTGTTCAAACCGAATCTCAAGGAACTCAAAGAAGGCCTCGGGCTTCAATGGGAATCCGATGACCACGAAGCGCGCATGTCGGGCATCGAGTCCGGACTGAAGCAGTTGGAAAACGACCTTCATCCCGACTCGATTCTGCTCACTTTAAGCGAGCACGGAGTGCGCGTTCGTCATTCCGGTCAAGACGCACAACACCCTGCTCACCCTAGGGAAATCCTAGATGTTTCAGGCGCGGGAGACACGGTCATCGCCGTGGCCACAGTCCTCCTTGCCGCTGGCGTCCCTTACTCCGCTCTGGCCGCTGTGGCCAACCTTGCAGGTGGGCTCGTTTGCGAAACACCCGGCGTGGTTCCCATTGACGCCGACTCCCTGCGTCGTGAAATTCAAAGGCTGCCCTTCTCATGACCTTAGATGAGCTCAGGGAACGCGTCAACGTGGGGCTTCACCCCATTCGAGAACGCGCACTTTCCACGCTCAAGGTCCTCAATGTGGTCGTCTCCCTGTCGGCTTTTGCTTGCCTGATTGCCCATTACGGGTTCCCCCTCGACTCCGACATTGCACACAACCTCATTGGGGTCATCAAGCTGAGCTTTGGGTTTTATGTCCTTCATTTTTTCTTGAAGTGGCTGTTTGACTTTCACCCCCTCCAATTTCTGCGGAGCAACAAATTGGAAGCCGTGCTGATGGCGATTCTGATTCTGGAAGGAATCAGCGATTTGATCACCGGTCAAGTTTTCCTCGGTCGTACCCTAGATCCCTTGGGCATCGAATCCGTTGAGGATTGGACAGTCTGGCTGGTTCAAGCCTATTTCTTGGTGATTGTGTTTTTGGAGCTCTCGGAACGCGCAAGGACCTTGCCCAGGTTTCGATTTCATCCTGCAACGCTCTTTATCCTGTCCTTTCTGTTCTTGATCCTGGCCGGGACCGGTCTGCTCATGCTCCCGGAGATGACAGTTGATGGCGCAGGCATGCGTTTTTCTGACGCCTTGTTCACCTCCACCAGCGCCACATGTGTCACGGGACTCATGATTGAGAACACCGAGACCTTTTTCACACACAAGGGGCATGTGGTACTCATGCTCATGATCAAATTGGGCGGACTGAACATCATCGCCTTCGGCTCATTGCTGTCTTTGCTTGCGCGATTTGGCGTGGGCGTTCGTCAGCATGACGTGATCGAAGACTTCGTCAATAGAGGCAGCATCCTCGGGAGTCGGGGTACCCTTGGCAGGGTCATTCTTTGGAGCCTGGCCATCGAAGCAGCAGGTGCATTGGCCCTCTTCTTATTCTGGCCAAGCGGCCTCTTTGAGAGCTTCGGAGACCAGCTATTCAATAGCTTTTTCCTCTCCATTAGCGCGTTCAACAATGCAGGGATCTCCCTGTTCACCGGAGGCCTTGCCGATGTTCGGGTCGCCAATGCTTGGCTTGTGCACTGGACCGTCACCTTGCTCGTCTTTTTTGGAGCCTTGGGCATGGTGGCCATTTTCGACCTGTTTTCCAGAGAGTCGCTTCGTGACCGCATGAAGAACCCCTGGCGTCAAATTGGTTTTCCGACCAAAATTGCATTGTACTTCTCCCTGGCCTTTGTTGGACTGGGCGCCCTCGCCTATCTCTTCCTCGAATGCGGACCGGGTGGAACGATTGAAAACATGAGCTGGACTGGAAGAATCACAACTGCCTTTTTCCAAAGCGCCACACGAACCAGCGGATTCAACTCTGTGGACATTGGGAGCATCGGCACACCCATGTTGTTTTTGATGGTGGTCCTGATGTTCATTGGCGCATCGAGCTCCTCGACCGGTGGCGGAATCAAGACCAGCACCTTTGCTGTGGTCTTCGCCGACTTAATCGGCACCATTCGCGGCTTACAGCATCCTCATCTTTTCCGTCGGACCATCGGAAAAACCTTGCGCAGTCGGGCTTGGGGAATCCTGATGTTCTTTCTGTTGTTCAATCTATTGGGGACGTTTGCCCTCACCTTGAGCGAACCTCACCTGCTGCAAGAGAACCGCGGTTTTTTAAACCTGATGTTCGAGCAAGTCAGTGCGCTCGGAACAGTGGGACTCAGCACGGGCATTACTGGACAAATCAGCCCTATTGGAAGGGGCATTTTGATTGCCAGCATGATCATTGGACGGGTGGGCACCCTCACTGTAGCCTTCGCTTTTACACGTTCAGTCGTGAGCAGGAACTACAAATACCCCGAAGGGCACACGATGGTCGGCTGATGCCGAACTTGCACCCCGATGGGAACTCCAATCACTCCATATGGCGGAAATGACGCCAAAAAAGCGCAGGTCGCACGCATGTTCGACAACATCGCTCACCGCTACGACTTTCTGAATCACTTTTTTTCCCTTGGAATCGACAGACTCTGGCGCAAGAAAGCCGTCAGAATGCTCCTTTCAAAGGACCCCAAAGAGGTACTGGACGTGGCGACTGGCACTGCAGACTTCGCCATTGAAGCCGCAAAAAAAGCCCCTCACTTAAAAGTGGTGGGCGTGGACATCTCGGCAGGCATGCTGGACATTGGTCGAACCAAAGTGACCAAGGCCAAACAAGATGGCCGCGTGGAACTTGTTTTGGGCGACGGCGAACAACTCCCCTTTGAGGACGGCAGGTTTGACGCATTCACAGTGGCCTTTGGCGTTCGAAACTTCGAAAACCTTCCCGCTGGTCTCAAAGAAATGAACCGGACCCTTCGCTCGGGTGGCCAAGGCTACATCCTTGAATTCTCGAAGCCGCGAATGTTCCCAATGAAACAGTTGTTTTGGCTTTATTTCCGCTACATCATGCCCACCCTGGGAAAATGGTTCTCCAAGGATGCCGCAGCCTACACCTACCTCCCAGAGTCAGTCAAGGCTTTTCCCGAAGGAGAAGACATGAAAGGAATTCTCGAGGAATGCGGGTTCACCGAATGTGAACTGCACCCCTTGACAGGTGGGATTGCCACACTTTACGTGGTCGGCAAAGCATGAACCTGATTGCACGCCCTTCTGTGTTGTCGGGAACGGTCACTGCCCCTGCATCCAAAAGTCACATGCAACGGCTCATTGCCTCCGCGTTGCTGGCCAATGGCGAAAGCTGGATCCGCAACCCTTCGGATGCCTCCGATGCATGGGCGGCCCTTTCAGCTGCAGCTGGTCTAGGTGCAGAAGCCGAAGTTGGGGAGACGGCCATCCGCATGGTGGGGGGACTGAAACCCCGCAGCCAAGAATTGAACTTGGGAGAAAGCGGCCTCGGCATTCGCCTGTTCGCTCCCATTGCCGCGTTGGTGAGCCATCCCATCGCCTTGGTGGCAGAAGGCACCCTTCAGCAGCGCCCCATGACGCCCCTGGCCGATGCCCTTGGCCGCATCGGCGTGAAGGTGGAATTGACCCAAGGCCATGCCCCCATTCTCCTCGAAGGGCCTCTTCAGGGCGGTGACTTAGAGCTCGATGGAACCTTGTCCAGTCAATTCCTTACCGGATTGCTCATGGCGCTCCCCTGCGCCCAAAAGGACTCCACAATCACCGTTCATGGACTTCAAAGTCGTCCATACATTGACATGACGCTCGACGTC
>Ga0209092_10001919_pt1 | contig 19632 bp, 11 predicted proteins | sample FraStrMetagenome_FD_187446 | JGI IMG/M metagenome (GOLD analysis project Ga0209092, IMG submission 187446) | Marine eukaryotic phytoplankton communities from Arctic Ocean - Fram Strait ARC3M Metagenome (SPAdes) (version 2) | ecosystem: Environmental > Aquatic > Marine > Oceanic | place: Fram...
CTTCAAGAATTCCAAAAATGATATTGATTATCCAAAGGACATTTTTTTCTCCATACTCTCCCTTTAGTATGAGCTGCCGCTTTTCCAAAGTTTACGAGTCGAACATTATCAAACCGGTATTCTTGTCTTTCTTTGGAAAAGGACTTGCGTCAGGGGCCACGATACTTGGTATCTTTGACGCAGCATCATCCAATGCCTTCAATTCATCATCTGACAAAGACCACGATAAAGCTCCAATATTTTGCTTCGCTTGCTTCAAATTCCTTGCGCCGGGAATTGGTATAGTCCCCTTAGCTCTTGCCCAATTCAATGCGACTTGCGATACACTAGCGTCAGCATGTCCACTCGCAATACTCTTCATAGTATTTTCCAGGTCTCCGAAATTACCGCCATACAATTTTTCTCCTAGCACCTTTCGTGGCCCAGAAGGCAAATTATCTTTAGAGTATTTTCCAGTTAAGAAACCCAAGGCTAGAGGAGAGTATGATAAAATGTCAACATCCAAATCCTTGCAAGCCTTGAGCAATCCATTTTCTAATGGCCATCTGTAGAGTAAGCTACATTGTATCTGGTTGGACTGCAGTGGAATTCCGCGTTCTTTCAATTTACCATGGCATGCCTTAAGTGCATCAACTCCATAATTACTCACTCCAACAGCCTTAACTAATCCTTCTTCATAGCACATGGCCAGCCCATCCCAATATTCCTCATTTGCCCATGCATTTGGAAAATGTATTTGGTACAAGTCAACTTGATCCATTCCTAACCTCTGTAACGAATTTTTACATGCATCTACAACTGCTTGAGGTTTTGTCCTCCATGGAAGGGCAGCAAATTTTGTCGCTATCTGAGTTTTTTTGGAAAGATCTTGAGATTGAAATTGACCCAAAAGTGTTTCGGAACGACCAAATCCATACACTTCTGCAGTATCAAAAAAAGCACATTGATTGTCAACGGCATATTGAAAGACTTGTTGCAAGTCTGCATCATTTTTGGAGTCATATCCCCAAAAAAAGGAATCTCCCCAAGCCCATGCCCCCAAACCCATCGGTGGCAATTGAATTCGTGGTGCCATCGCAGGTACTGCATTGGTTTCAACCGCTAGAGTATTTTCTGGAGATAGCATATTGGAAAATGCAATAGCAGAAACAGCAGAGTTGGACAAAAAACCTCGTCTGTTTACGTCGCTGTTCGGAGATGATTCCTCATTTGTTTCTTCACTTTGAGCCTTAAGGACATTTTTGATCCTAACTTCGTTCTTTGGGATTACAGAAGATAATGAGAATGCAGTTGTAATGGTGAAGCTAAGTGCACAAGTGGCTTTAAAGAGGCTCCTTCTATTCATGGTTGCAACGGACTAAATACCACAATGTTATGGTGCCTTAATGTAATTTATTTGAAGTAAATTTTTTTGAATAAGTTGGTCCAGACGAATGTATGAACAAATCAATCGCACAGATCAATCCATCCCTTTCATTAAGAAACTTTTCTCGAACTACGGTACATACCCGGATGCATACAAACCTTATCACTTATGTCATGATCTACGTGTACACTCTTCTCTCTCACTACTACTAATATTACCGTACCTACTTTTTTTGTGATGTTTTGGATACGTTTTTCTCATTAATGTTTTTAACTGACATAATTAGAATTGGGGATAATGCTTACATCATCCAATCTCAAGGCGGTCAGAGTGTCCTATTTAGGTGTGTTTCTTGTGACATCGACAGAAATACACTTCACATGTTAATCTAATCCAATGTCATCATTATCATAAGTGCGTACAATTGTGATCAATCCTCGAGTAAAAAGCCACGCATTTTACATCAGATGAGAAGACTAAAATCTCTAAATTAAAATGATGTAAATTCTTTGTACGTATGACTTAGAAAGATATCTTAACGCAAAATCAACACTTTAATATACTTTACACGTGGCAATACATTACCCAAGAAGTTGTTAATGGATTATGAGGACAGCGAAAGGATTTGTGCTCAACTTTACTCAATGTCGTAGGTGCGTACTTCTTTTTATTCCATGTGGATAGAATGAAGTTATTATTATTATTAAAGTAACTTGTAAAAAACACCCAATCAGCAGAGAAAACCCAAGCACAGACGAATTTGTTATTATAAAACCCCTGTGCTTGCCTACAACAAATATCATGGCGCTTCTTCGTTTCCCCTTAACCATCCTTTTCGCATCGATCATATCTCAGGCTTCCTTTTCCTCTGCTTTCACAGTCCTCCCTAATTCACAAACAGCAACATTTTTTCCATCCACCACAACACAACTTTACAATGTCATCACTGGATCGTCTGAAGAGGAAGACGTTGATGAAAGTCTAGGAGGAGTAAGTCTTGCCATGAAGAACCTCATCAAAATTTCTGGAAAAAATTCAGAACCAAGTTCAATGGCCCGATACAGCCAAATTACAACTGTAGAAGAATCAGCAATGTCAAATGTAAAAATTTTATGTCAAGGATCTGGGAGAGAGTTTTATCAAGATCCCGGATCTTCCGTTGAAAAGAGAGTTACTTATTCTCCTATTGAAGCAGTAAAAGATGCCTTATCCTCAAACCCACCTTTGGGAAACGAAAAAATAGTTGTGAATTTTTTGGGAGGAGATGATTTAAAAGTGGTGGAAGTTCTTCAGGCTATGAATTTGATTGAGGGCAAAAATGTTGAGTTTCATTCCTTGTCGTATTCAGAAATTCCAGAGGAAGTCTGTTCTGTGACTGTAGTATCAACAAGTGAAAATACAGGCGCAGAAGATTCGCTGGGAAAATCTTTGGAAAAAGGCGAAGTGTATTCTTATTCTGGAAAATTTTATACTGTCCTAGAATCTGATATTAACTCGGATGAAAAATAGATTCATTTATATTAGAATAAAATAGTTTCATTATCTGTATTAAAACACAATGAACTCAATTCTATTCTTAATGAACTCTTTCTTGTCATATGCTCCTAATTCCTTTGCATTTAGCCTTTTTTGGTCCCTGATATTCTGTACTCATGCATCATGAAAATGAATATTTTCATAATGATGGATACAAATATCTTGAGCAATTAAGTGGGGAATTCACCATGATTATTTCTAAATGTTTTTTATTCTTCTTGCAGCTCATTCTTGTAAAGGAAGCAGTGAAGTTATCAAACGAAGTCATGAAATGAAACAATTCTAACATGTACTATTAAGTTAGTTCATATTTTCTTTCGTCTAATAATCAACTTTTGCTGAACAAGAATTTATATGGCAAGTCTACGATCATATCATAGCTTGTTTCCTTTAGGTAATGTTTGCAGTACAACAGTAAGGATTCTTTATAATGATCAAAGTACAATTGATCAGTTCATCTAGATATCTCCTTTTCTTCCTCTATGATCCAAATCTCCAAGCCAACCCATGTGCCCTGTAGCATGTGTTTCTAAAAAATTCCAATACAATATCCTAATCTCTTCCACATTCGAAGACATTGTCACATTATTGTTCAAAGTAGATGATTTCCAGAAAGTTACCAACTTTTCAAAAAATGCATATTGTTCTCGTTCATTCCATACATCTCCTTTATAGGTTTTGCAATTTATATCCGAACTACTATCTGAAGATATTATTGTCTCTTGTACTCCCTGCAGAGGGGGTGGATGAATGTAATTATTACGAAGTTGAGTCGGGCACTTTTCAGGAGAATCATCGATTAAAAGAGTATTGTGAGAATTCCACAACGGCCATGTCTCCCAAACTTTATTCAGAGATTTAATAAAGACTGGTTTCTGATAGCTGGAGGATGTAATTCGTGCTGTAGATGATGAATGGATTGCATCTAATTCAATCGCTTTGCATTTTTTTTGATTCCATACAAACAGTAATTTTTGTCGAATCTATGCATGAGTTAGAAAAGAAGCGATTGTTTTTAAGACGAACGAATTCTATAAAGACAAAAATAGTCAGGCCAATTGAAAAAACATTGAACGAACCTCTTCTGGTATTAATAAATTCACTAAATATTTCGCTGTATTTTTTGTTGCTGAAGTCCAAATTGCCAAAGCAAAGTACTGATCTAAGAATTCTAGCAATTCATGAATGTCATTTCTAGGTATAATAGATGTATTAGCTACATGTCCTATCGAAGGGCGATATAATTGTGCCATCCCCTTTATCTCCCGCACTCTATGACATAATATTCCATTGAGATCTAATACTAACAATGGTTTCACGTGAATCGTCTTTGTTGTTTTCGAGCTATAGGTTATATTAGAAATGGACGAATGTACATCGATTGATGAAGTTGTAATGATTTGAGTCTTTTTTTGTTTTTTTTGTTTTCTTTCATTGATAGAAATGGGATCTTGAATTGAAACTGCTTTTGTATGTTGTGCTGCTTCGGCACATTCCAATAAGTGGCAGATGGCGGATTTAGATTTCTTCTTTGTACGGTCGTTCGATTGTTGATTTGAAGTGTTTGATTCTATTGCTCTCGATCTTTTTGATTTGAATCTTTCTGACTCAGGAGTTGACTTTGATTTACCAATATTGCTTTTCTCGCCAACATTGCTTTTTGGTGCTGTATCTATACATTTCTTTGTATTCATTTTTTTTGCATTAGATGAAAGACAAATTCACAATAGCTATGCTATGAAAAAGCTTGGATAGGACGCGAATGATAAGCTGGCGTTGAAGAATCGTCTTTCGCTGATTTTTCTGTTTCAATAAAAATTCCCAGAAGCTCTTACGTGCGTAAAGGATTTGTCCTCATTGCAAAAAATCGTAAAATGCTTCAAATTTGCTGCAATGGAAAGCATTTTATTTAGCACAGGGAGAATCTAGATTAACGTTGAATGCATCATATAGTGATATATGCAAGAGCATATGGGTCATGATGCACTAATTTTGTGACAGCAATCAGTTACTTATCAACAGCAAAAAATATAGCTGCTCTTCAAATGATGAGGCAACACTTTAGTATCAAATCTCTTGAATGAATTTCGTTCTCTGGGAAATTTCTGGTTATTTAAAAGATTACTGGGATACTAGGAAGGATGTACGAAAGACTTTGATACGTTCATCTTGAATATGTAGATTGAGTTGACTCTTTATTAATATACTTTAGAAGTAGAGCTTGGGTCCATTTAAAAAACAGTAATTCAACTAATCATTTTCAATTTTGTCATTCTTAATTCTTTGAGTAATATAAAGCTAATAATTTAAATAGTAGAGTATTTCTACAAATTACATTTCTTCGTCATCTCTGTAGCTCTTCGTCTTATAACCCTTCTTTTTTCGAGCTGCATCCCTATCTTTCCTTTTCTGAGCGGCTCCACCATCTGGAACTCCAAAAAATGGTTCAAGAATTGGCCAAACTTGTTTCTTCCAGACTTTGTTTCCTTTTTTGTAAAGAAACTTAAAGTTTCCTTGAGCGTTCTATTCAGCAGAAATTCATTAGAATGAAAGCGGGATGAGAAACACTCAACTGAGAACGAGGAATTTGAAATGGTACGATGACTTACTCTAACACCTGTTTTCACCACATCTGGTGCATATTGCATCCAGTATTTGCCTAGCTTTTCGCGTGTATCATCAAGTTGTTCCTGTACGAGTGAAAAAGAAAGTGAGATAAATTCCTTGTTTCCTCCAAGAATTCTTTAAGAGAATAAAATACAACGCACCATTGCTAGCTTCATGGGTGCTTCATCTTGCTCCCAACTTTGGAAATAACCGTAATCTTGGTACCTACGTTCTAACCTTTTCACAAGTTTGGGGTAGTCACCGTAATATTTGGCCATAATTTTGGGTACCTCTTCGATTTTTGTTGGATCATGCTTTTCATAGAAACTCAGAACTCTCTTTTTTGGTGTTGCCCCAATACCCAATTTGTGACCCAATGCTCCCTTTTCGATATGAAAAGTGCAAAAAATTAGTTATACCGGCTATTTTCGATTCTTAAAAACCAAGATTTTCTTACCATAATGTGGTGTTTTTGTACCATGTTCCCCATCCAATCCCCTGCATAAATCAGAGCTGGAAGTAGTGTACTACCTGTGAGTAAAACCAAGAGAACCAACGGCATTGTCTTAATTTTTTTGGCGGGGGCAGGTTGAGGGATAGGCGCAGCAACAGCCTTCTTCTTCTTCTTTGACTTTTTGGCTTTCTTCTTTTCAACGTCTACTTGTTCACCTTTACCTTCACCTTCACTTTCATCTTCAACTTCTTCTTTTGATTCCATCCCGGGAGGTAAAGGCATATCATTTTCTGCGTATTGAAAGTCATCGGATACCACGCCCTCTTTTTTCTCCTCTGCAAGACGGGCGCGAGCTTCTTTCTTCTCGTTCTTCTTTCTTAATTTAGCTTCTGTACCACGCGCCATTGTCAAACGATCACTTCTAGAATTTATTCTTCTTCGAAACAAAGGAATGCTCTTGTTTGATAAGTACGTGTTTGTCGTGAATTATTTCACACCTTCTCTCGTGGTAGATTGAACAACGACCGTTCCTCGATCTCACTTCAATCCATCTAATTAATTAAAATTACAAAAAATAGATGCGATCTTCTTACTCGTGGAAGCATTTGTGGTACTTTTTCGTACACGTAATTATGAGCATTAAGTTATTGTGTACATCTATATGGCAAGATATGTGTGTTTCTCTCAACGAATCTTCTGTTCACCATCTTTCATGACACATTTTTTAATTACTGGAGCTATATTCATATTCATCATCATATTGAGATGCTTAAAACATGTTTGAGATGTTCAATAACTTTACCAACAATAAAATGATTATAGACGATGTTTACAAGCTCTTGTTCCCATGGAGGGCGATTTCACGTCCTTATAAGATGTAGATACTAAAGACACAAACTTAGCATCAACGTCTTTTTCCCTTCCACCCAAAACATAATTAATCAAATATTTCAGATTACCCTCTTCAAGGCTTCCCTCAACATCAATAACTTTTCCAACTCCACCAAGTTTGTTCACTCCTGGCCAAGTCCTTTTTGCTACTTCAACAATAGCACCAACATGGAACAATTCTTTCGGGGGGGAAAATTCGTCTTCTGGGTTGGATTCATCACTATCACTTTCATCTGTACCAGATGAGGAACTTCTTTGTGCTGACTTCCTTGAGCTAGTCATCTGAGCGCAACCGTATTTATTGTCATCTTTCCTATTTTCCCCACTGCAATTCCAGCATTGCCAATCTTTCAGTCTAGCAGCCTCTTTTGCGTCAAAACCAACGCATCCGACCGCCACATTATACCATTGATCACAATTGTCACAAAGAATCCAGAACACGGGAATTGGATTTGGATGAACTTTTCCACAGACGCATCCATTGTATGCTTCTTCTTCAGTATCCACAGTTGTGTCCATTTCGCTCTCATCTCCATCCATAGTTTCTGAATCTCCTTCATTACTTTCACTATCATGGTCATTATTTTTCTGTTTCTCAAATTTCACAGTATCATTTTCTCTATGATCATTAACAATATTGGTTTTGTTTAATCCCAGTGAAGTCGATTCTTTTCCTGCAGAGATTGAGGGGGTCCCTATTTTTCCTGTGCTAAATTGTATCAAGCTTTGCACAATCTCGTTTTCTAATACACGAGATGGACCATCGTTGATGGACTCCTCCAAATGCAGATTCATATTTAGAGTTTCTGGTTGCAGTGGAGTCATTTCTATGTCATTTCCGATTTCTTGGGCCGCGCTGGAATTTAATTTGTCTACGTTAGAGCCTGTCACAGGATATGAATATCTGCAAACATTTTCTCCAGTTGTTTCTTCAACATTTGAGTAAAACCACACGTGAGGGCTCTTAAAGACTTCTGAATTGTTTTTATTTTCTAATGTGTTCTGAGCTCCTTTTTCTCGAAGTTCTGCATGTTTTGTTTTGGACAATTGCTGAGAAAAATTCCGGCTCTCTTTGTTGCTTTCTTCGTAGCAAGCAAAAGGTGACGATAATGTTTCAGTGTTACGTATTTGGCTAGTAGTTTCTTCTCTTTTTTGTGAAATAACCAAAACATTTTCTTCTGGATGAATCTCAGTATTTACTGATATTGATTCTATCAATATTTCTTCGTCTGTTATTTGATCACTTTTTTTGGTTTTATCTATGAGTGTCTTCTGGAATGTTTCGGTTTGTTCGTGTCTAGCTTCGTCAGTATTTCCAATCATTTTTGATTTGGGAGCAGAATTTAGAGGTTCTGGTTTATCATTCATTTCATGAGCTTTTTCATCATTTATGTCATCGAAATCAATCCATGGTGTTTCGATATCCTGATTCTTGCAACGTGCGAGAACTAAAATGAGTTCAGAGCCACAGATTTCGACTTGTGTTGTGAATTCCAACATGTTCATTCCACCAACCAACTGTCCATTTAGGCACAGTATGATATCACGTACTCGCAGCCCACAATTCACATTAATTGATTGCCCTCCACCTACCTCCACGGCTGACACAGCAGGCGAGCATGGGGAAATACATTCTACAATACAAGCTCCTCCTAAGTCACATCGAGCAATTTCAAATCCCCATGGTCGCTGTGCTAATCTGTCACGTGAAAGGTGAAGGACTTTCTTATTTCCAGGATCATAGAAGCCTTGATAAGTGGGTAAAGATAGAGGTGCCATTGAAAACCTTAAGGAAGTAATAGATGGAAACCGGGTTGCCAAAAGTATCTTATCGATATCCATTTGCTCAGACACTCCCCATGGATTGGTGCAAGATTCCCATTGTGGTTTTGAGTTAGGTGTTGCTATTTTTTTTTCATATAAACACAAAGGATTATTATTTGGTGTGCAAATTGAATTTGGGGTTGGATTCACAATTTTTCTGGAAGGGGTCTCTAATGATAATAGTCCTTTGTGGACATTGCAATTAAATTTGTTTCTCTCATTGATCTTTTCATTTTCTCGCTCTTGTACACAATTTCTTTCACTATAATTTTGATGCTGTTTTGGAGTTTCGCAAGTATTATTTGTTTTAATATTCTCCTTAGAATCGCAACGCGATTGCCCAATTGTGGAATTTAGAATGGTTACGTCTGCATTCTTTGAGCCCCGAATCTGAGAGCATTGTAATGTCTCTTTTGATTTATCAAGAGATAATGTCGCTTCTGAAATCTTATTGCTAAGGAACATTTTAGATGATGAATCTTCTACCGCATTACACAAACATTCGCCCATCCCACTTTTTTGTGAAGTATTTGTTTCCCTTTGAGTTACAGTGGAAGCTTTAATCTCAGGGCCAAAAGAAGATTTTTTTTCAAATTTACTGACATGATTTAATGTTCTAGAGGGTTTAAATAATAATCTCTTTTCGTTTCTTTGATTTTTGGGAAGATCGACAATTTCGTCAATTTTTGGTGATTGCTTTTGCTCTAATATAAGCAATCGCTTTCTCCACAGCATTTTACAAGATCCAGAATGCACAGTTCTCTTAGCAACAACACCCTTTTCATACAACATTGTGCAGTATACACAATTCACCTTGATGCCTACTTTGACTCTTTCGACTATGTTTATGTCATACTTTGGATGATATTTGCATAGCAAATGGTGGAGCAAAGGCGTATTCGCTCTGTCTTTCATGTCGGGTGTTGATATGCAATGTATGCATTTAGTAGGAAATGTAGGTTTTATCTTTTTATCCTTGAATACATTTAGTGAATTGATTGCAGCTCTTTTATTGTAATAATATTTGCTCATAGGACACTTGCTGTCATGGGTAACTTTTACATTGAAGGATTGACCTCTATCTATCACCTTTTTGCACCTTCTACAGCCGAGACGTAGTCCAGCTTTATATCGCTCATAAACGATAGGCTCTATTTCCTTTTTGATAGGACACAGAAAATGGTGATCTTTTGTTTTATCTCCATTGAGACAACGTGCGCATTGAAAGTGTAGACCCATATATTGAGTGGATTTTCGTATTTCTTTACCATCTTTCTTTTCAATAATTTTACAAGATTCATTGGAATTTTCTTCACTATTTGTCCTCGAAGATTTTGTTGAAGGCGATTGAAGAGTGAAGGATACATTTTTGACCCAATTTTCTTTCATTGCATTTGGGGATAATTCTTTTGTTTCTATGGGACGCTTTATCATAAGCATCAACGGATTTTCTTGAGATCGGTTCTTACTAGACCATGCTATCACATCTTCATAAGCAGCTTCTTTTGCGCCATCCTGCAGGTTGCATATGATATCTCCTTTTTGAATTCCAAGTAAATGAGCTTGAGATTTTTCTTGCACCACTTCTACAGCACAAGCTTTGGCGGGAGTCTCAATTATATTCACGCCAAGAGGTTTGGGACTTGTAAATGGAATAACATGCATGCTGTAATGCTGATGTTTTTTCTCTGGATATGGTTCGTTCTGATTGTTTTCGACTTTCTTAGTGGTGAACTTTCCTTGATTATCTCGGTTTTTTACATTTTCTTTTGATTGAGTAGGGGCATCAGACTTAGGCGTAACTGGTATTCCATGTAATTTCCATTTGTTTGCGATTAATGGCTTCATTTTATCCTTTTTTCTTTCCTTAGTGTTTTTACTCTTTGAAATATTCTTGGCAGGATGGGGTGGGGTGAGCATTAAATTTCCTCCTCCATCAGCATCTAATCCTGATAAAGCATTTAGAGTTTGGCTTGCGGGTGACGCGACTGTAATCGATACAGTATCCTTTTGATATTCGTCGTCTTCGTCATCGCAGTCGTTGGTGTATTTATTGCATCTTGCTCTTTTGGATGTGGGAGTTTGAATAGTATTACAGATGTCTCTATTTAGATCTTTATTCGAATTGTGTTTGTCCTCCTTTTCATTAGCTTTCTTTTTGAAAAGGCCGGTCATTCTGTCTTCATTTCGTTCCAGGTTTGATTTTGGTCCTGTAGACCTAGACGTATCAGTCTCAGATAAGAGTGGAAGAAGATCGATGGATCCAGCGTCATCCGTATCCTCAAAATCATCACTGAATTCGTCATTCATTGATGTTCTTGATGAGATTTCATCGCTGTCATTACAATTTCTCATAATATCCTGATGCTCCTAATTTTGTGTATGGACTGGATGTGATTGAAAAGAGTTTCTCATTGAAATCTATAAAAGTTGAAAAAAATGGGCGGGAAAAATAAAAATATGATCGAGATAAAATTAATTTTGTTTTTGCTATTTCTAGGAAACTACGCATGCTATAAAAAAAATTATGTGAGGCACAAGCGCATGTTTATGCATAAAGTAATTTGAAGTTCATGTTTGTTCATATATCATTTGGTTCAATTTTTTCCTTTTAAAATATGGATTCTGAAATGAATGGAATCCACATTTGGCGAAAGTGGAAGAGTCATATTCATTGATGGAACACAAGATACGATTATTGAATGCATAGATACACATAAATTCCAAAGATATGAAGAATTTTACCATTACGTTTTATGTCCAATATATTGTATCTTGGACTTGCTTTCGAGTCATGTTTATTGTAAAGAAACTTCAAAGCGGATCACATATTAAAACATACTGGTTAGATTATTCATCCCTATAACCAGGATTACGACGATTAGAGCACAGACAATCATTCAAAGTCTCATTCAAACTCAAAGTAATCTGCTATTTTATCCTTGAATTGTTAAGTGAGTACGTTGTTGAATTTAATTTCTTGATCGTATGTCCAGGTAAAGTAAACAGTACTACTTCCGGTGGACGAAAGTGGAGAAGCTACAATGTGCTCGACATTGCCAACATTGCAAGGGCCACTGACTCGACCAATGTCAAAGAAGTAATCGCACCAATCTTTGAAGTGCACATACTCAAGGAAATAGCTTGAAGTTGTATTAATGGGATTTTGGGGTGGAGGTAAACGAAGGTATCTGTCCCAACCGAACAATGTATATGTATTAGCTGCATTTTGATTCGACCCCTCAAGTATTCCTTTTCTTAATGCTGTAAAATTCTCTCCTGTAAAGTCAATAATATTTGTTCCAAAAACATTCCTTGACCAATTCATCGAGTATCCAAAATGAATGGTATCTCCATTAATGGAACATTCCCTTGCCAAGGTATGGAAACTGGCATGATCAAAATAGTCAAGTACGTTTGACCAAGATATAGTCCATGGTGTCTGAGACGCAACATAACCAATCGAATCTTGAATGTCTGCACAATGTAGCTCAAGTTCAATTTTACCTGAACGAGTCCAAGAAATCATTTTTTGAACGTTCAAAAAAGCGTAATCTGTAGCTGCGTCTATAATCGTTCCATTTCCTTTCGTAATTAGAACATTCATGATATCCTTGAAATCAAATGCAGAAAAAATGTTTTCATCATTTCCCAAAGGCGGCGTACTATCAGGACAACTGAACATGAAAAGGTTACCATAAGCAGGAATTCCTTGAAGACCAAAATCTTTTGTAAGCTCGTACTGAGCGATCGCTATCCTGTCTTCTCTCCTGCTCATTGTCCCAATATCGGAAAAATGTTTTCCTGTTGCCTTGGAAATCTCATCACGCGCATCCTGAACAGAAACTTGAGGCGATTCTCTCCAATAATTTAGAAGATTTGCAACCTCAGGGTGACGAGTATGGCTTAAAGAAGTTGAGGTGAGGGATGTAAGAATATCTTTTACAGATTCTACTGTATCTTCATCCCAAGTGGAACTGAACCAAACTTGGACTACTCTACGCACTGATCTAATCATATCAGTTTGCGATAGAGCAGCTTTCTCTATAAGACCCCAAACAACAAGTGTTTTTGCAACTGAATAAGGACTCTTTTCAATGCCAATAAATTTCAAAGGGCCTTGGTGAAGCTGTGATGGAGGAGATATAAGGTCAGCAGCAAACAGTATTCCAAGATCTACGAAACCTACTGCAACATGACTGGTACCAACACATAGAGCTTCTTTACGATAAGACTGGTTACTGAAACTGTGTCTAAGAAACTCAGCATAAGGACCAGTTAAATGAGAAGTGAAAATTTTTGTCGAATTATCCTTTGGTCCAAAGTACCACGAAAGCATTCCGTGATCATTTGTACCTAGCCTCTTCATGATATCTTTTGGGGATGGATTGTATTTTGGACTCGTGAACGCTACTTCGAACATGTGTGGAAGGCCTTGATTTTGCTCATATGATAGTCTAAGATAGTCGAGGGCGTATTGTGTACCAACTTTGTATGGGAAGCCTATAATCCTCATCTCTTCATAAAAGTTTGGCATTTTCTCAATTTTGCGACCGAACATTTTCTTCTCAATCTCTTCTGTCATGAACATACTCATCATTGTCCTCGTTAAAGCTAGTTGATGAGCATTCATAACTTCTCCCTCATCTGCTTCCGTAAGAGTGCAATGACGTTCATACTGTTTACGGAGTTCATCAGTTCCAGTACTATAAGAAGATGTGCATCTGTTCGTTGAAATATTTTGTGGCTTGATAGCTATTGGCTTGTTTTTCTTGTTAAGAAGAACACCATACCTACCTTCAGTATCATCTTGGGAAGGAAGAGAAACGACTTTTCCCGACTTCCCATTATAATGGGCGGCCTTGAGATCTTTCAAGGTAACAATATCGCCTATATCGAGACGAGACGGGTAAGTGGACGGAGGTGATATTTTGTTCTTTGATTTCTTCTTCTTGGACTTCTTTCCCATTTTAATTCTTTTTCAATCTTCAAGAGAATGTGAATAAATAGTAAAGATGAGACAGTTCAGATTATAGAAAGTAATTGAAATGAGTAATATGTATGCTTTTAGCTTGGAAATGATAGGTCCTCATGAAATATTGAAAAGATATTAATCCGTAGAAAATTGACCCAGAGGAACTCTGGTAATTTCTGCGAGAGACGAAATTTTCGATTGCTCCATACAACCAATCAAAAATTTTGTAATAGTTGTCATTGTCTGTCCCGTCTCTGGGTATACTCAGGGATACATTGGCGGGAATCTTATCAAAATCTTCAAGGGTGATTGAATATAATTCTTATCACAAAAGAAATGACTGTAGAGGAATACCTATTCTCTTAAAAGTAAAAAAGATGCGCAAAAACCGGGGATAACAAGATTAATCTGTACTCATAATCTCTTTCTCTCTAGAGAAGCATTGTTTAGGTATCGCCAACTAATGTATAGAAATAATTTTAGTTCATTAATATTCTCAAAAATGTGCTCAAGGATACATCACCTTTTGATGAAAATATCATGAATGTATTCGAGGAAAAGTTTCAACTTGTCTAGGTTTGGGTGTAACGTGAGATATGTATATTCTGACAAGATAGATGAGAAGAATTATCCGCAAAACTAAAACACAATACTGACAGTCAAATACTCTTCACTGTAACTTTAATTCTAAACACTTAGTTTATCTTTAATATCAATGGATCTATGATGGAAGTTACCTTGGTCAATTTCATCAGTGTGAGTAAAAATCATCTTCTGACAATGGACTCTCATTGCATAACAAAACAAGCTATTGAAATGATCAAGAGCAAAATAGAAAGAGAACGTTGTTTTCTCCTTCAACAATAGCCAAACTGAAGAAGCAATAATTGATGTAAATATATACATATACATCTCCCGTTCTTATATTCAAAGTCAGATTTTTTCAGAATTACAGGAAAGAAAGACGTATATTTCCTCAAGCCAATGCCACAGCAGAGAACAAAAGTCAAAATGAAAATGTGTGTCTAGTTTTCTTTTATTGAAAAAATATCCCAAGGCTTTTGGTACGTTCTCTACGTACTTTTGTACGATACTTCTTAGTTTCCACAAACCCATCTGTGGTCTTTATCTCGCTTCATTACTTGCATGTCAAAATATTGCTGTTGGCTGCAACTCATTGTCAGTTTTCAAGGCGACGATCCCTGAAATAATACTTCACAAATCATTGCTGAATAAGCTGTTGACAATTCTCAAACATGACGACACCAAAAGCAATTCGATCATTAGCCCTTTCGGTTCATTTCCGACATCCCAAACTTGGAATGAAAAATTATGAAATCTTAAGTCGCGCGTCTGCGTTTCTATTAGCAGTAGATCCTCCTAATCCTCAACATGACTTTTCTTCCATGGATCTTAATAATGATCCCTATGCTCATTTGCAAAAATATGAGGAGGAACAACGACAGCAAGAATACAAACGAAGTTATGCCCGGGAGCCTGCAGGAGGACCAGAGCGAGATGCAAAAGACCTCGGATGGTTAGAATTCTGTCCTAAAGACAATCGCCCTCTGGTTCATGTGATTGCATCCAGTCATGTACTTGCACCTTGGTTATGGAAGGAATATTATCCTCAAGACTGGATTAGTCAAGTGGAGCAAGAGCATTGGTAAGCAGTAATGTTGGACAAATTTTACCATGATTGAAATTATGTATATTCATACATAGATATATACATATTTTTATATTTTCCATGTGTACTCAAACGATTGTGATGTTTACAATTCCAGTGCATATTCGCTTGATGTGTTTTGTTCAAGCCAACCTGATAAGTCTTTGGCGAAATTTGCGTTACATCCATATCCCTTACATCATCCAGACAATCTAGACCTTTCAATGATTCATTTGAAAAATGAAAATGCTGGTACGTGAAGTATTTTTGTATACAATTTGTGTCGTTACCTTTTGTAATATAGTATTTAAATTAATTATCGTACATAATCATTGCGATACGTTCTCTTTCCAAAGCTCGGAAACATATGAAAGACTTGGGTGTGGAAGTTCTGCATTTACGAAATGTACACGACGAATTTGTAAAAGGAGAGCAGGTCTTTTTTGAGGGATTTGAAATTGATGAGGATACTATTGTTGATAGTAACGAAGATGGTATCACCTTTGATGAAACGGTGAGTATCATAACATGAGTAATATATTTCATTAAGAAAATCCTCTTATTTTGAAGGCAAACTCATTCTTTTCATTTTTACCTGCAAAAGTCAAAGCATGATGATACACGGCCATTCATACCTTACAATGCAGAGGGTTCTTTGTTTCTTTTTTCCCCATCGAGATTTTTGGCATCAACTCCAGATACATCATCTTCTAATAATGTTAACAAACCTCTTCCACAAGGACTTTGTGGAGGACCTGTATTAGATATAAATAATCACGTTTGTGGAGTAGTCGAAGGAATTGTTCCTATGGACCATCCAGATGATAATCTCGCAGGCTCAGCTGCATTCATTCCTTTGCATCATCTTCATAGTTTCGTTGAGTGGGCTGAATGTTTTATTTTACAGCAGATCGTTCCAGAAAAACTATTTAATAAGATTAAGGATATCAAAGAAAATAAAGACGTCACATTTGGCAATGACTTTGAGAAGCAGGATAAGGACGTCCCTATCCATGATATTGATGATATTGCAAAGAAAACTAATGCGCAGTATGTTGATAGTAAATACACTTCTGAATCAGCTCACATAACGGCCGAAGACGCAAAGAGAATTGAAAGAGATTTGAATGGAATAAAGCAGCAAATGGAAGAGCAACTTTCGAAAGAGCAACTAGACCTAATTTACTCTACTATCGAAGAAGAAAAAAGAGCTGTGGTAGATCTTTTACAAACAGAAGGGGGCGATATGGATGACGCTGTTGCAAAAATAAGAGCAAGAACTTTGAAAAAACAAATGAAAATAATACAAAAGTTCGCAAAAGAACAAGGAGAAACTATAGTTGTGGAGGACATTGAACAAAAGAAGAATAAGTGACAAGGTAAGTGTGAATTTTACTTTTTATTATGCTTAGATATCTTTCAGAATATTAAACCGCAATCTCTATAAATTGATTTTATGGCTTCCTTATCTTCTTTCGAAATTCCAATGCCATCTGCTGAGTTAAGTATTGCGATTGCGCCAATGGAAAGATTTGAAGTAGAAACTGAAAGGAGCACAAAATAATTAATTTATGTCCATGGCTATAGTGAAAATTGATTTAAAACCATATTTTTCTTACCAGTTGAGGATAAGCCTGTAAAAATAACTTTATCAGAAGTTTCCCTTCCAAGAATATCCCATACTCTCATGTTACATGAAGAAAATATTTGACCATCTTTATGAATTGAACCAACAAGACCATCAGGATATTTTTTATTATAATTTGTGACTCGTCCTGACCAGAATTCATTATGACCATCCCATGGAAATACCCAATAATATTCTTCATCATTAGGTGTCCATATACCTCTTGAACGCATGTTTGAATTAGCTATGTAATCGCTGAAACCCTGCAAAAAGTTTAAAACAGGTTATCATGATCATATTCATAAATGTTAATAATACAAAGGGTTCGTATCATACTGAATTTACCTCTGAAAGGCCCTGCAATGTAGAAACTGAACCATCTGTGAGCATATCATGAATGAAGTGTCCAAGTTCGTGGACTACAACATCATCGTCCTCTGAATCATCAACTCCGCCTTCACCAAAAGCAAGTCGCTGCGATATTGTATCATAGTATGAATTGTCCAAGCCGAATGCACCACGTGGGTCGAATCTTATACCGCCATCGTATAAAGTTGGTTTAATTTGTATACCTAAATCTTCTTCAACATATCTCAAATACTTTTCGATAGAGTAAAAAGCATTGGTCGCTTCGAACCTTCCATGTCTTCTATCACTAGAGAAGTCCGGCGAGGACGATTTAGATTCTGTATCAAAATCTATCCCTAAAAAAGGTATCTGAAATGGAGATGGTAAATCAAAATTATGATATTGCGCATACTTGCCATTTAGATAATACGTATTTCTTTCAAAAAGTAGACCTTGTAATGTGACATTACGTAATTGTTTTTTTAATTCAGCACTGTTGAAACCACAATTATCACCAAATCCAGGATCTGTATATTTTGCTTTTGCTGTAGCAAGTGGATTAGGCTCAAATATGTAGGCAAAACCATCTTTGCGCGTTGTGTTTGTTTCGTTTTCGTCCATTCTTGGAAATGACACTCTTTTTTCTAGCTTTGAAAAAAACACATCCGGGGATTGTTGAAGGCTTCCTCGCAGTCTTTTTGTGATTCTTCCTCTATCTTTCCTATTGATACTAGAAGTTGAACTAGACTGATGGGTTATCAGATGTTCATATCCGTTTTTATCAGAAATCATGCTCTTTGCTCGAATCAAATCACCATTCAATGCATTGTATATGTATTCATTAGATTCATACCTTTGCTTGATCCCACAAATACGCACTTGCCATGTTAAGATTGATTCAGTACCATCCATGAATATTATGAGATTTGCTTCGACAAACTCCACGTCTTTATGTGGAATGCCAATTTCATCTGATGCTGCATTGATTGCATCATCTTTGCTAAATTTCGGAATGGTATCCGGGCATTGTATATTCGGTCGAAAACTGCCAGCTGAAAAAGTCACGGCATTATCTTTGCTCACAGTAACAGCTATTTCACTTTCCAAAACATCAATATTATTGCATATTTGCTTGTATCGCACCACTGACCCAGCAAGAGTTGCTCTTATTTTATGATCTCGAACATTACGTGCATTTTCAACTCTCAATGAATTCATGTTTTCCAACACAAAAATATCTGCCACAGTCTTTGGATCATCTACACCTTCCACTCTGAAATTCAATCCATGTACTGCAAGAGGTGCGTCTGTTTTTTTATCTTTCACTACGTGGCCCTTTTGATTGGCGATTGATAGTTTTTTTTGCTGGAGAGCTTCAGTCCTTTCGAAGAAGCTTCCTTCTACTTCATTATCCAATGATAAGGTAGAAACATTTTGTGGTAAGTGAAGAAGAAAAGTGGAAATGAAGAAGACAAATTGAAACAAGTAGCATTGGTGATTCATGGCATTCCCTATTTTCTCGGAATATTGGTGTTTCATGTGAGTATTGTTTTTGACTTATTGCATAGTAATGAATGAATTGGAACTAAAACTGAATTTTGCACATGTACTAAATTATATAATTTATATCTAAAGTTTATTTAATACAACATTTCATCAAGTTTTAGTCCTCATTAAACTAAATTAGTTTTAAGTGACTTCTTAAATTGTTAGTCTTGTGTTACAATTATTTCAAGGATCTCTAATTCACTTAGCTCACACAATTATCAATTGATATATTTACTTACATTAAAAATATAAGTTAAAAATCAAGGTATGTAAGAAAATAAGAAATATAATTTTTAAATCATATAAAATACATCACATAGAGCGATGTATTATACGAACGTATCTCGATTTATTCCTGGGATTGCGTACATTCTCTACATGTCTTATTAAGCAATAAATTTATCTTTTATGTTTAGTCATGCTATTTATGATATAGGTACATTACGGTTGCAGCTCCGTATTGCGTCCTGTCCTATTCATTATCTAGCTCTAGAGCTATCTGGAATGTTCTTATGCCCTAATGAAAAAACGGGAAAATTGTGTAACAGCCGTATTAGACACTTGCACTGTACACTCTACTCACAATATCTAGAACGTTTTAAATGCAAATACTCTGACGAAATCATTATAAAAAATTAGCTCAGATTCAAAAGTGGGGTATTTTTTTTTGCAAGATTTATCTTTCGATTTTGAACATTTCATTTTTTATGTTTTTGAATGACGAACTTGATTCAAGATCGTTCAAGATTTATTTATTTTTCGGCGCGGTGTGAAATCATTTCAAAAT
>Ga0209092_10001920_pt1 | contig 19628 bp, 12 predicted proteins | sample FraStrMetagenome_FD_187446 | JGI IMG/M metagenome (GOLD analysis project Ga0209092, IMG submission 187446) | Marine eukaryotic phytoplankton communities from Arctic Ocean - Fram Strait ARC3M Metagenome (SPAdes) (version 2) | ecosystem: Environmental > Aquatic > Marine > Oceanic | place: Fram...
ATAACTGCGAGCCGGAAGGATCTTTGCCAATGGGTATTTGGAGAAGGTTGGAAGATACTCTCCACCATTCATACTATCATTTAAAGAAATACACATGAAGGAAGGATGATTTAATTAAGATCCATGGGATGTTTGTTGGTACATTGTGAGCATCGAATTTCGCGTTTCACATATATACGGTACTCTACCAATCCTTCACCCTCCCACACACAACGAAAGAGAGAGTTAGAGAGTGAGAGGATTCACCAATTCGTTCTCCGTAAATCAAATTTGTTTGTTTGTTTGTTCGGTTAGAACAACGTTCCTCTTTCCTGTTTCCAAAATAGTCACCAAGAATGACGAATATAGTCGCTGGATATGAGACTTGTCCATCCTGGGCACCAGTACTGTAAGTTTGCAACATTGTGGGGGGTGGTGGTAGAGGGGGGTCTCGATCGATACGCCCCCCTAACTACCAATGATCCCCCCTGTTTCCTCATTCGTTCGCACCAAACTGTCGTAAATTCTCACCCTCCTGTTGGTGATCCCTGTTTGTCCAACTTTCTGCAGTGGATTTTTAGGGGCGTCATTTTGTATTATTCTTTCCAATTGGGGAGCTGCCTGGGGTACATGGAGGAGCGGAATCGGCCTCTGCTCTATGGGAATCAATCACCCCGGTGGAATTATTAAAAACTTGGTCGCCATTATCATGGCCGGAGTCCTCGGAATTTATGGCCTCATCGTCGCCATTATCATTTCCGGAGGTGTCAGCAGCCCCAAGAATGAATCGAACAATTATTCCGAATATACAGGATGGGCCCATCTGGCCGCCGGATTGTGTTGTGGATTTTCCTGTTTGGCGGCGGGATATGCGACGGGTGTGGCGGGGGAGTATGGGATTAAGTCGACGGGACTTCGTGCGGAATTGAACCATGCGAAGACGAACAGAGCGATGGCCGGTGCGGGCAGTGCGGCAAGTTCGGAGATCAAAGATGAAGGAGATGCGGCAAAGCTTTATATTGGGAGTGTGACGATTCTGTCATTTAGTGGGGCGATTGGATTGTATGGTTTCATTGTGGCATTGATTATCACGTCGTCCAATGTTTACCCATGTGATTTCCAATAAGCGCCATACTGAGAGATGCGTTTGCTCGCTACGATAGGTTGCAAGATGCCTTCACGAATTTTGATCGTATCGTGACATGAATTTAATATTTCCAAATGCATTTTTCTTATATTTCAATTAATTGTCCTAAACTATTTTGTTACTATTTATGTATCATGATGATGATTATTTTGGATTATGTTGGACGATTCCTTTTATAAAAAATAAATAGACGCACATATGACAAATGATATATAAAAAAGTGTGTGTTATGCTTATTTCGAAAAACAACCAAGTCTCCCCCAGAACCTACTTGATCATTTCGATTCCATACGCTTTTATTCCATTCAGTTCAGTATAGTATAGTTACACCGCCGTCTGTTGTCGACGCATTGCTTCTGCTTCTTCCGCCGTTTTAATATTATACTTGGCCTTCCACTCTGCCGTATCTTTCTGTTTGGTGGTAAGCCTTGTTTCCAGTGTTTTGATGACGGTATCAAGCTATCCGAATATTATTATCATTGTTTTATCATTATAGTATGATCATTATCATTGTGAGTATAATTCCAACGTCAAAATCGGGAGAATGCATAACATGTTATTCCTAACTTAACTTACATTGGCTCTATTGGAGGAAACACTGGGTAACACTTCTCCCACGGTCCTCTCCACTAAGACTCCTCCGACGAGACGAAACGCTCTTCGATCTTTCTCTAATGGTTCTAATGTTTCTTCGACAAGTCTATGTATTCCACATCATAATTTGAAACAACCCCCCAAACACACACGACATCCATGGGAATTCAATCATGGTCCAAAGGTAAGACGAAATAAGGAAGGATATCAAAATAGTCAAAAACACGATTGAGATATTACTTACTTGTGTTCATTTCGATCGACTTCCAATTCGGAAATTTTAGTGACTAGATTCGTACATTCATTTTGAAGTTCTTTGTATTTGGCAAGGACGGCGTTTTCATCAATGGGTTCGGATCCTGACATTTTAGATATTTTTTTTGTTCGGAAATGAGTGTTGGGGTAGGTCTGAGTAGATTTGAATGTGTCAATGGTCAATGGAGAATGGATTTCCAAAGAGATGGTAATTCCAAGGTTTGGAATAGGAATAGGAAATGGTGGTATAGCTTGGAGGAGGAGGATAGGATTCTACCGCCCAAATAATTTTTTGGAAGCTTGAGTGTTGTTGGAGTAGGAATTTTTTTGTTTTCCATACTATGTGAGCCCTATGGATGTACTGTGCTGTACACTCCCGTATAGTCGTTACTTCCTAGTGACACAGGCCATACTGGAAACTGGCCATCCTACGGAGTTGCTCAGTATTAGTTTATTAGTTTATTAGTTTATTAGTTTATTAGTTTATTAGTTTATTAGTTTATTAGTTTATTAGTTTATTAGTTTATTAGTTTATTTTATTAGTTTATTAGTTTATTATTTTATTATTTATTAGTTTATTAGTTTATTAGTTTATTAGTTTATTAGTTTATTAGTTTATTATTTTATTATTTTATTATTTTATTATTTTATTATTTTATTATTTTATTATTTTATTATTTTATTATTTTATTATTTTATTATTTTATTATTTTATTATTTTATTATTTTATTGCTCAAAGGTTCCAACGTGGGAAGGACTGGCTATACAGAGGTTCCTTCTGGCTTTGTTCCTAACACCGATATTTCATCACCTACACACTAACCTCATATTCAAGTAGTACCCACCATGAATGCTCAAGCTCTTGCTCCTCATCAACAACAAGAACTTATGAAACATCTTGAAAAGATGCAAATGAAAGATAGTCTTGTGTAAGTTTTCGTTTCAGTGTTAGTGTCAGTGTCAGCAGTCAGTGTCCTAGATATATTGCACTTATTCCAATATAGCATTGTGACTCAACTCAACTTACCCTTTTATTTCCTTTTGTCTCTCCCTTCAAAACCATTCCCCTCCCATTGACTCCATCTACATCTGTATTTGTTTCTCCATCTCCATCTACACATATCTCCACACTCCTCAGAATGTATACCAATCTAGTCGATCGATGTTTTACCACCTGCGCCTATTCCTTCCGTTCCAAAACCTTGGACAAATCCGAAACCGCCTGTATTGAAAACTGTGCCAATCGGTATATTAAAATGGCGCAACGGGTGGGATTGCGATTTGCTGAAAATCAAGCCTTGCAACAACAGAGGGCGGCGGAAGCGGCGGCGAACGTGGGTGGATCGTCCTAATGAATGGAATGGAGGATTTACCATTGTGAAGTAGGGAGATCCCATGTTGGGAATGGTCATGTTGCTATTTACAATGTTATTTTTAATAATGTGTTATAAACTTATATTGAAAATACCTTACTATATTTATATTCATTTGAAACACATTCTTACAAGGCACATTAAACGATCAATCCATTTGTTATTAAGAATTGCAGGCTTTGAAAGTCCTACCTAAAATGTTATTTTTGAATAATGTGTTATAAACTTATATATTGAAAATACCTTACTATATTTATATTCATTTGAAACACATTCTTTCAAGGCACATTAAACGATCAATTCATTTGTTATTAAGAATTGCAGGCTTTGAAAGTCCTACCTAAAATGTTATTTTTGAATAATGTGTTATAAACTTATATATTGAAAATACCTTACTATATTTATATTCATTTGAAACACATTCTCTCAAGGCACATTATACGATCAATCCATTTGTTATTATGAATTGCAGGCTTTGAAAGTCCTACCTAAAATGATATTTTTGAATAATGTGTTATAAACTTATATATTGAAAATACCTTACTATATTTATATTCATTTGAAACACATTCTCTCAAGGCACATTATACGATCAATCCATTTGTTATTATGAATTGCAGGCTTTGAAAGTCCATGTATTGATTGTATTTCTTCGGTATGTCAAGGGTCAGAAAAGTTCTTCCCACATTTCGTTTCCAATGTTGTTTGTTTGTGTGTGTGGTTACGCAAGTTCCCGTGGATCTATTCTGACAGGAGTGCTCGATCCAGAAGACGGGGAAGAATCAACTCTTCCTGTCACAACGGGGATAGTAGCCGAATCCTCATCTTCCTCCTCCTCCTCAGGTTCGTTGTCGTGCAAGGAAAGATCATGTCCCGAAGAATGAATCAGATCTGTGATTTTTGACATAGGTCCGATATAGGATAATACGACTGGTAAAAACATCAATCCGTGTGCGACTCCCTACGAATAGGAAACAAAATTTTTCAGAATGTGAGAGAAAGATGTTGAGAAAGGTAATTATAACGCAACACCCATCATATTAGGAAAGGAAGGATAGGAACTTACCAGTGTTGTAATTCCAATAAACGTCACAAAGAGTGTTTTGAATCCCAGTGATGAATTTAAGCTTAATGGTAACACTCCCAAAAACGTTGTGAAACCACCTTTCAATACTGATTTCCCCATGGTCATTAACACTCTATAGACTCGTTCATTTCTTGTTCGAGCATCTTCAATTTCAAAATAGGCCAAACAAATATGAACTGAATAATCCACGACCAGTCCGAGACAGGTAATGACACTAATGGCGGTGAGGGCATTCATATGTAATCCAGCAAGGCGAAGGACAGCGATAATCTCCACAAATGTGGCAGCCACTGTGGGCGTCAAGAGAAAGGCGGCAATCGGATGTTGAATGAAAATGAGGCACAAAATAAAGACTGACGAAAGACCCAGAATAATGGTGAATATAACCTCCTTGGGAAGAATATTCCAGAGTTCCCAACCATAATAAACTCCTCCAAAGGTGAAAAAATGCGAATCCGCCGAACCTTCATTGATTGGTTGATCCATGGTTAATTGTCGTTGTTCTTGAAACGCCTGTGTTTGTTGCTCCACATTGTAGGGATCGACTTTGTCATAACTCATAAAGGCTCGTGATGTAATTATTGTACCTGCATCATCTCGCACAATATCGTTCACGTATAGCTCATTGTATTGATCTATCGCCAGGAATTGATCTATTTGCGTATTGAATTCTAGATCTTCGACTTCGGGGTTATTGGCTTTCCACAAATTAAAGTCTCGAAGCCAAAACGTGAACGGAGGTGATGAAATGTAGGGGAGTTGTGAAAGATCTGTCACGTAATTGGTCATGTGATCTTGAATTTCGGGATCGGAAAAATCCACATCTCGGAAGTAGACACCGAAAAACTGAAAATTCACAGCACCTCCTCCACCGTAGTCTTCCAAATCATTGAAATACGTTAAAACATACGAATCCGTGGGCAACAGATCTCTTCCATCCAAATAGGACTCAATTCCAGAGGTCAACCATGCACCGGCACCCAAGAGTCCCGCAAACAACAGCAGGACCAATACTTTTGTGACTGGCTTTAATAATATTGTGGCATACCAATGGACAATCTTATCACCGCAATTACTCCTTGTTTCTGGTTCATTTGCGCCGTCTCCTGTGGCGTCTGTATCCGAAGTCGATTTTGACGATGTACAACATAACAAGAAATCACACCGATTTGCTTTTTGCCTCCTATCGTCCAATGTGATTAATGCCACAAAGTACGTTATCTGATACAGGAACGATATTATAATGACAGGAGATGCATACAAACAAAACCACCTTACACCTGGCATCGATGATGAGCTGCCCAGGAAGTACGCAACAATAGTGGTAAGCTTCGATACCGCAATGCTCATACCGACTTCATCTATGGAGGTTTGAATTCGATCTTCAATATTCTTTCGCCTATCTGTACGCTGAAAGGAACCCATGATAATGAAGGTATCATCCAGTCCAAATCCCAACATAGCATATGGGAATAAGTATGTCAATGACGTCAATGGAATACCAATGCAAAACATAAGCCCATATCCTGCAATAATCGCCAGGAAAATACCAAATACAGCACCAATTCCCAAGGATGTTTGACTGTGAACTCGATGCCAACGAGAGAGTGTATACATAGTAAAGAGTGTCATGATAAAGAAAGCACCAATCATCAACGGAATATCTTCCACGATACCACGGATGAGTTCTTGGGCCATGGATCCACGTGTCGTGGTGACAATTGAATAACCCTCTTTTTCCCATTCGTCGTTCAGAGCAAGAATCACATCGACGGCTTCTAATTCAAACGTTTCTGCCAATGCCTCTTCCGGACCCACATTGGGAAGATCCCAGGCGATCAACAATGACTCTGCCGACTGCAACTCAAATTCCACAGCCGCTTTGACGAGAAGTTCATTCTGAGTATCAATATCATTAATGTCCATCTCGGGTGTTCCAATAGTTTCTTTGATGAAGAATAAATTTAGATTGTTGGCCGTCAATACTGGAAGAGCATCACCAATGACAATATTTCGATTGACAAGATTCCCATTGGCAAACCGAAAGCTAGACAATGCTTTCTTCAATTCTTCCTCTGTGCTGATACTTTCCTCATATACCGTTCGACTATGATCCTCCCAAAAACCTGTCGGGGACGATATAAGACATTTGTGTTGATCTTCTCCATTTATCGTCTCCACACAAAGATTTTGATATCCTTGCATACCTGTGATTTTTTCCATAAGATCAAAGGCACGGCTCATTGTCTCCATGGTTAAGACGTCACTCCCATCCGAATGAATCATGGCGACTATTTTACGGACGGGCACCGGATAGCCCGACAATTCCGGTGTGCCCACCCATAGAGCATGCTCGGCCGTGATGGAACCGGAAGGACTCCATAAAACAGCATTGTCCGTTTCCAGATAAAAATTGGTAAATAATCCAGCAGCTACTAATCCAAAGGAAAGGACGATGGTGCCAAAAATGGTTTTATAGGGATGGAAGGTGGAAAAGCGAGCGGTTCCTTTGAGTAATTTTAAGAGTGGACTTTTGAGCCAGTTTATGAAACCCTCCCATTTTTGGAGGATTGATTTGTTCTTGTCCTTGTTCAAAGTGGAAGAAGAACACATTGTTTAAATGACTTGATTGGATCGTGTAGTGGATTCTTTCAACGCAAGTTTGATGACTCGTGCTAGTAGTAGCGATTTAATACCCTAGGACTGGATCTGGGAATGGTCCAAGCGAAAGCGTGCACAGTAGGTGGCTCAAAAAAAACAAACGAATTCGTGAAACGATATATGACGCACGATACATAAATATGGAGGATCGTAGGGTAACGTCCAAATGTGACTGCTGAAGGAACTGCTGTATGCTAATTAGTTGGTTTAATTATTGCGCCGATGCAAGACTAATACATGCATAGGATATATGCAGTATTGGACCAATGACTTGCGTTGCTGGCTATCTAAGGATCACCATTCCTTTTTATTTGTAATCATACATAATCATACACATGTATTTCTTGAAATTTGTCCAAGTAGGATTTTTGGTACCATCCGAACCGAGACTAGAATTTGTGTAGGTTGAAGGAACAATGTATGCCTTTTTTTTGCGAACGGACAAAAACAGTTGTCTAAATACACACGAATGAAATTCGTAGATACATCCTACGTTATATCGAACTTCCAACTGGATTACGGATCAAGCAAGACCTTGGCAGAATTGCAAGAGTGTATCTAGTTTGGATGGATGGATATTGGTTGGTGGTCATCCTTGTCATTCAAGGTTCCAATAAGGATCATTTGTAACTTTAAGCATCTAATTCAATGTAAGACTATAATATCATACGTCGAAGTTTTAGGAATGAATATAATAAGTATAGTACGAGAGAGATGTCAACGAATGTGTTACTACAATCATGAGGTCAGCTAAGCTAGGATGTTATCACAAAAAAGATATGTGGACATTCCACAAAGTGACCAGAACATACAGAGAACATGCCCACCAGAACCAAGATAATTCTACAAAGTTTCATAGTTGGGATAATGGAAGCAATGATGTTTGATACAGATGACAGTTAGATGGAAGAAACGAAGAGATCATATGGATTGGCATGTTCCTATGCAATGTTGGGAAGCAAGTAAGACTCCTATCATCCTTCTTGCATTCGATTTGACAGGATGATGCTTGATGAGGAACGAACATCAATTCAGGTTCATTGAGATGTCATATTTCATAGACTTTTTTATTTGAACGTTTCGGAAAACACATCCTTTGTTCTTTTGTGTACCGTAGTGAAGTCAAGGTTCTTTGAAACTAATTCATAAATAAATAAATAGTTCCAGATACAAAATTCCTCCGATTTGACAATCCATTCTTATATGAAAGTTCCATGCCACACTAACTTCATCCAAAAATGCAAAAAGTACTTATAATAGATATTTGAGGAAAAAACACTTATTCATGCATGTGTGAAAAAGCAAGATTCAAACGCGAAAAAATAGATATTTCAAAACTTGACGGCCTATATGATTTATGTGGCTTTGCCAAATGAAAAACTTGGAATTAGGGAAACGTTCAAATACCTCCTTAATTAAATTGTCAAATATGTTTTGATTTGTTTGTTACATAGGGCAATGCTCATGTGATTGAAAAATGGGACTCGATGCTTCCTAGCATGTTCTTGGATACATTCCTGTTTTTAGAGGGATCAAATCTGACTAAAACCGTCTAATTATATGGATCCAACATACGACAAGCTAATTACAGTCACGTCGTGATTCTTTTTATTCCTACATTCCAGTATGTAGGTACGTGGAAATTAGAAATTGGACAATCTGCTTCGACTACTACAACAAAACACCACACGAGGCAACAATGACGAAAAAGAGAGATCGGAAAGCTGCGGACCAAGGCGTTCCCGTCACAATGGAGGATTCCCAGGATGATTTCGAAACCACCACCATCACAAAGTTACAAAAATGGGAACAATTTACACATTGGCTCAAAAAGCCTCTTGAAAAGCTGTTAGTTGGAACAGCACGATTTTGTGCTTTGAACCCCTATAAAGCCATTGGAACGACTATTATATTTTCGTTTGGAATTGTGATGGCTGGATTTGTGACCAACTTTTATTTGGAAACAGATAATGCTGTTTTATGGAGTCCTTCCGGATCGATCACTGCCAAGCATTCGGATTGGGTCGGAAATCCGGCGGATTCTGGTTTCCCTCAGGACTCACGTAAAATTGTGGCCATTATTCACGCGAATGGTGAAAATGTTTTGCATTTGGAAGGTATGCAATATGTGTTTGATGTTATGGAAAAAATCACAGGTATGCAAGGATATAAAGATTTATGTGTCGAGACAGTCGATGGAGTACAAAATCAAAAATGTGCAATTTCTTCACCGTCTGGGTTTTGGAAGGATCATGATCAAACCTTGTATAGAGAAATGATTCAAACAGATCAAGATTTAAAACTTGCATTGTCACGTTTTCAGTTTGCCAATGGGAATTTTGTCAATCGAAATCTTGTCATTGGTGATGCTCTTCCAGAACTGACTGTGAACGATATTCAAGGATTTGTAGTGTCAGAGTCATTGACGGACATTTCGGCTCAAGATATGAATGATGTAGATGCTCAAAATGCACTTCTTAGCAAAGCTGCAGAATCCTTCGAGCTGCAGTCGGCGGAGTCATTCTTGATCGCCTGGGATCTTCCCAATGTGGGTCCTGAGCAAGCCATAGCGGCAGAGTTTGAATTAGAAGCTGCTGCCTTAATTCTTGCTCTGAACGATGAATGGGAAAAAGAGGGTTATGCCATTGCTACTACTACTAAGAGTTCTAATAAGCAGGAATTGGTTCGAGGTATATTTGAAGATATTCCGTTGATGATTGGTGCTTTCTTTATCATGACACTCTTTACTATGTATTCTCTCTCTCGTTGGCATCGAGTTCACAGTCAAACATCCTTGGGAATTGGTGCTGTATTTGGCATTTTCCTGGCGATTATTGCAGGATATGGGCTTATGTTTTGCATCGGTATTCCATTGACGTCATTGACATACTTATTCCCATATGCAATGTTGGGATTTGGACTGGATGATACCTTCATTATCATGGGTTCCTTTACACGTACAGATAGGCGAAAGAAAATTGAAGATAGAATAGAATTTACTGTGAAAGAAGTCGGTATGAGCATTGCGGTATCGAAGCTGACCACTATCGTTGCGTACTTCCTGGGCAGTGCATCAGCGATGCCAGGTGTAAGGTGGTTTTGTTTGTACGCATCTCCTGTCATTACAATATCTTTCATTTTTCAAATGACATATTTTGTGGCATTAATCGCATTGGACGATAGGAGGCAAAAAGCCGATCGATATGATTTCTTCTTGTGTTGTAAAACTTCGAGTGGATATGCATTGGGAACCGAAAACGTTGATAGCTCCGATGAAACAAGGCGTAATTGTGGGGATAAGATTGTGCATTGGTATGCCACAATATTATTAAAACGGTGTTCAAAGATATGTGTTTTGATTCTTTTTGCAGGATTACTTTCGGGAGGCGGGTGGTATGCATCTGGTATTAAGTCAGAACTAGATGGAAGAGATCTACTGCCCATCAACTCTTACGTTCTGGACTACTTCCTTGATCTTGATGCTCATGGAGGAGGAGGAGCTAAGAATTTTCAGTTTGTTAGTGTATTTTTTAAAGACGTGGATGTGTCGAATCAAGTGGTTCAGTTACAAATGTCGAAATACGTCAACGACTTAGTTAAGCTCCCTTACATTTCGTCACCACCATTGACTTTCTGGTTACGTGACTTTACTCTGTGGGTTCGGGGAAATGAATTGGCGCAGGAATTAGATTTCAACTCTCAAATTGATTTATTTCTCAAAATTGATCAATACAAGGATCTCTATTCCAGAGACATTGTCAGAGACGAGAGTGGAACTATTACCGCATCAAGAACACTTCTGTTCTTTGATGAGGTTGATCCATACAATGTTACGGAACAAACGTTAGCATTTCTAGCTCAACGACAGATAGCCAAGGACCAAGCAATAAATGAAGGCTCCGCCGAATCGCATTTTTTCACCTTTGGAGCTATCTACTACGGATGGGAACTCTGGGATATTCTTCCTAGAGAAGTTATATTTACGATTGCGCTTGGACTTACTTCGGTATTTATAATTTGTCTCATATTTATATCGCATCCTATAGCAGCATTCATCTTGACGCCAACGGTTGGTGCGACATTTGTGGAGATTATCGCTGTCCTTCGCCTTGCTGGATTACATATGAATGCTTTGACAGCAATTGGGATTATTACATGCCTTGGCTTGGTGGTAGATTATTCAGTTCATATTTGCTTGGCCTACTTTGAAATTGAAGATGCTCGAACAAGAAATGAAAGAGTATACAGAGTAATAAACACCATGGGGAAATCAGTATTGAAAGGTGGTTTCACAACGTTTTTGGGAGTGTTACCATTAAGCTTAAATTCATCACTGGGATTCAAAACACTCTTTGTGACGTTTATTGGAATTACAACACTGGTAAGTTTAGAGACCTAAGAAACGATTTGCTCTTAATTCATTTTGATTATTTTAAACATGATACATTATATATTTTACAGGGAGTCGCACACGGATTGATGTTCCTACCAGTTGTGTTGTCCTACATCGGTCCTATGCCGAAAGAAGTCAATGTCCAAAATGACTTGACATTACGCGATTCTAGTGATCTTGAAGTTGAAGAATTAGATTCCAATTCTGATGAAGATAGTGATGAAGAAGAAAAACCCAAAATCAGTACAAATCAAAGCAGAAACAATACAAACGCGCAGATAAGAAATGTTGAAAAGTACACTAGAAATGGTCAAAGCAGTGGAAGAAGCTATGGAGAACCTCCAAAATCACGTGCCCATTATTCTACTACATCCTTTCCACCTCCTGTAGAAGAGGAACCGAATGCTGTAGCTTCTACAGCCATTGAAGTGATTCCAAAACGCAGAGGACGCACCGCTCATCAACGTCATTCAAATGGTAATAACAATAGAAGGCCCGCACGTTCTCCTTCCCCAACGCAATCAGATGGAGTAGACATTACAAAAATGATGGGTTTGAATCAAAGCGATACCAATAGTGACTTGGATGAATTATCAGGTTATGGCAATATGGACAGTTTTAGAAATTCTTCCATCAACTCTGAATCATTTATGAATCATATGAACGATGGATCTTTTTACTCAAACTCTAATGTTGAAAATGGGAGAAGAAGATAGAAAGCGTACCTCTGAGTTGCTATATAGTTTCATTCAGTTTTAGGTTATATCGATTGCTATATAAAAGTAAATATTTGTTGTATCTGAGATAGGCTCTTTACAGATATGATATTTCTGTCTTATTTAGAATAAAAATCACTTTACTTTTCATTTGTAAAAGCAAAAGTGCTCACAATTTCAAGAATATACTTTTTTTTGACCGGCATTATTTATGGTTCGTAATCATATTTACATGAAATGTTTCTGATAAAGCATCAAAACGCATTGCGTCATCGATGATTAACATCTTTTTTTCTATTTTAGAACGAAAAATCAGGTGAAACACTGCTTATCTTGCTTTGGTTTTGTGTAGAACAATTGAATCTTCCAGAAAAAGAAACAAAGGAACAGAACTACGCTAGCTACACTCGTATGTAGATTTTTAGTCCTACGTACAACATATGAGGAAGAAAAAAGAAAGATTTTTCAGGTTATCTTTACAAAGATCCAAAAATTGATGGATGGCGTTAGGTAGATAGACAGACTTCTGAACCAAAATACTAAGTAGAATCATCATAATGTTGTCAAACACTGCCAAAACGTACCTTCAAACTTCAACTCGTCGTATCACAGCATCTGGTAGATCCCTATCCCAAGCAACGGCCCTATCATCTTCCTGCAACAGTCTTGCAGTATCCTCCAACATTTATTTCCCTGGTTTATCCTCCGTTCGTGCAACAGCTGCTAGTCAACTTGTTGCCTTGACCCTATTAAGTCCTTATTCCAGTTCTTCTCGATTGAATATGTCCTCCGCAAGCAGTGCTGCAGACCTCATTTCGGCTCTTCCAGCTAGAGCTGAAAGCGACAGTTTTGGTGAGTTGCCCATTCCTGCAGGTAAATTATGGGGTGCTCAGACACAAAGAAGTATTGGAAATTTCCCCATCGGTGGACCTGAAAGTAAAAGTAAGTATTTTTTATTTCACTTATTTCATTTCAAGTGACATTCAAGAAAATATTTTGTGTTGTCATGATAACTTAATTTTAAAACATCATTTCCAAAAAAATTGAAAAACTAATTGAAAAAAATGACAACTTTATTTTACGCAACACACTGTTAATGATGATGCAATGCAACAATAGTGCCACTCCCTATTGTCCATGCCATGGCAACCGTAAAGAAATGCTGCGCTTTATACAACGCTGCACAATCCAAACTCCCATCCAACGTTGCTGACTCCATTGCAAAAGCTGCCGATGAAGTCATGTCCGGATCACTCGATTCCCATTTCCCTCTTGTTATTTATCAAACCGGTTCTGGAACTCAAACAAATATGAATGTGAACGAAGTGCTCAGTAATCGTGCTATCCAAATTCTTGGTGGAGAAGTAGGTAGCAAAGACCCTGTTCATCCCAATGATCACTGTAATATGGGTCAAAGTTCCAATGATTCTTTCCCCACAGCTATGCACATTGCCGTTGCGAAAAGTGTGAATGAGATTACTATTCCTGGATTGAAGACATTAGCTGCATCTCTTCGTGCCAAATCCAAAGAATTTGAATCGATTGTGAAGATCGGTCGTACTCATTGTCAAGACGCTACTCCCCTAACTCTTGGACAAGAATTTAGTGGATATGCTCAACAGGTAGAATATGGAATTGAACGTATTGAAAAATCACTTCCTGCTATGTATAGGCTAGCTTTGGGAGGAACCGCAGTTGGAACTGGTTTGAATACAATGGAAGGATATGATGAGGAAATTGCTGCTTTAATTGCAGAAGAGACAGGAATGCCTTTCGTTACAGCTCCCAATAAATTTGAAGCCTTAGCCAGTCATGATTCCTTAGTTGAAATGAGTGGAGCATTGAATACCGTTGCAGTTGGTTTGAATAAGATTGCCAATGATATTCGACTTTTGGGAAGTGGGCCCCGTTGTGGTTTGGGAGAAATCTCACTTCCTGAGAATGAACCAGGGTCCTCCATTATGCCTGGAAAAGTTAACCCCACTCAGTGTGAAGCAATGACTATGGTTTGCGCTCAAGTCATTGGAAATAACGTTGCTGTTTCGGTTGGTGGAACTCAGGGACATTTTGAGTTAAATGTTTTCAAACCAGTCATGACAGCCAATTTACTAACATCCGCTCGTCTGATTGGAGATGCATCTGTTTGTTTCACTGATAAGTGTGTCAGTGGAATCACTGTGAATGAAGCGAGAGTTAATGAGCTTTTGCACGGAAGTCTGATGCTTGTAACTGCTTTGAATCCGTATATCGGATATGACAAGGCTACTAAGATTGCTAAAAAGGCTCATAAGGAAGGAACTACTTTAAAGGAGGCTGCTGTGGCTACAGGATTCTTAACAGCAGACCAATTTGATGAGTGGATTAAGCCAGAGGAGATGATTGGACCAAAACCAAAGGTATAGATAACTCCTTTTAGATTTTATGGAAACATGCGGATATTCTGTTCGCCTTGTTTATTTTCTTATCTTTGCTGGAAAGATTGACCATGCGAGGCATAAAAATAATGCAAATAATTGCGGATACTTCTTCTTGACCTTGAGGTCTTGAGCATGATTAAAAATAAAAGCATTTATGAAAGAGTAGTTTCCTTTTAATTCAATACGATTGAGAATTTGATTTAGCTTTTGATTGAGTAACAATACAAAAGCTTCTTCCTCACTCGTCTTTTTTCGATTCGCCTGACTCATGTTTTTCTTGTTTCGAAAGAGTTGCTGACAAATCCAGTCTTACTTTTCTTACAGATAGTAAATATTTTTAAAATGAGATGAAGATTAATTTCATCCTAAGATTCTTAAGAGGCATCATAATGTATTCAAAATGATATGATATTCATAATTCCAAAGGAAAAAATAATCAACTAAATAATGAAGAACAATTTTGAGTGATTTAAAAGAAGTCTAAATTGATCATGGTTTTGGTTTGTAAAAATGAGTAAGCACGTCTGATCTATTTTATAGATCGACACGGCTGTGTGCTTTGTCGTATTGAGTGTACGCGAAGCTGCTTCGTTCCCACAAATCATGACTCATTTTTCTGTCTCTTTTATTTTATTATTATTATTACTTTTTCACATCATACTCCTCCAACTTGCAAACACTATCGAATTCGATAAAGTTCTTCTGGAACACCGTCTTCCGTCCAAGGCCTTGTCATAAATTGTTTACAACCACCCTTGTTGAATTCTTTCATATGGTATCATATTCTATTTCAGCTTTCATTGCAATTACAACTGGATTATTGATACCCACAGCTGTTCTCGGATTTAGTTTTTCATTCAAGTCGATTGTAAAACCCAAATTTCTGAAAGAAGATAAAAAAAATACCACTATTCAGACCAAGAAGAAACAAACCAAGATTCAAAAATTTCTAGAGAAAGATCAAGAAATGAGTGTTGAATTTTTAGACGTACCTCGAATGGACAAAGTGAAAGAAGATCAGATGGATACTTTGCTACAGGAGTTAAAACCTGGCAAGCAACTTATGGCGGAAACGAATTCTTTGGTGGATGTAACAACAAAAAATGAACCAGGATTTTTTCAAAAGTTGACAAGACAGATTCAAGTCTATTGGTTGTTTTTTCATATGTTTCTGGATTATAAATTTTGTCAACGAAAAGAAACAAAATTACGTAAAAAAATGGGAATAGCAGAAGAAGAAGATTCGGATGACTACCCTGTTCTTGTCAAATTGTGGAATGCATTGCATGAACGTAATGCACAACGACTCTTGAAAGGAATTCGATCACTGGAAGGTTTTTGGGTAAAAGTTGGACAATTTTTATCAAGTCGAGCGGATATAATGCCACCGGAATATTTGAGAATTCTTAGAGAAGTTCAAGATAGTATGCCGTCCAAAGACTTTAGCGACATTCAACAAACTATTTCGGAGCAGTTGTCAAAAGAAGAAAGGTCTTTGATTCAACATATTGATTCGAAACCTTTGGCGACAGCTTCAATAGCTCAAGTTCATCGCGCTACTCTCAGGAATGGCAATGAAGTTGTGATTAAAGTACAACATCGAGGAGTCTCGACTTTGATGTTACAAGATATGGAAAATCTTCGAATTTTGTTGGCATTGCTGAATAAATTTGAACCGGATGCCGACTACAGTCCGATGGCACGGGAATACACGGCAGAAGTGAAAAAAGAATTAGATTTTCGAATTGAAGCACAAAATATGGACGATGTCCGTGAAGTGTTGGATGAACACAATGTACGAGTTATTATTCCAAAGACTGTACCAAATTTGGTGAAAGAAAAAGTTATTGTAATGGATTTTTGTAAAGGTTTTGCGGTACGAGACGCTAATTTATTTGATGAACACAAAGTAGATCGGAAAGTATTTCTTGACCGTGTTTGCAATGCATGGGCAATTCAAATGCATGTCTCTGGAATTTTTAATGCTGACCCACATATGGGTAATATCCTAGTATCTACAGTACCACAGGAAGATGGAGATACTTCTATTCCAATTCTCTTGGACTTTGGTTTGACAAAACGATTTGAACCTTATATGAAAATTGCGTTTGCTCGATTGATGCATGCTCTTGATGAGACTGATGTAGATTCGCTTCTACAAAGTTTTGAAGAAATGGGTATGAAATTCAACCGACATGATCCATTTGGTGATATGTCAGCATTACAGAACAGCTTTAAGGATCCAGTACCACAAAGTCAAGCCAAGGTAGTTGCAAAAAAGAAAAAAAAAGAATATCAAGAAAAAGTAGAAGCCATGCGCGAAGATGAAGGCTTACAGAAGGGACAAAAACTTCGCAACCCTGTCGATGCTTGGCCACAAGAATTAATCATGTATGGCCGAGTTACAAATATGCTTAGGGGTTTGTGCACAGCTCTTGAGGTCGAATATCCATATCTGAAAACTATGGCTATGGCAGCAAGAAAGACTTTAAACGATGAGATTCCTGCTTCCGAGAAAGTAATTGAAGTTGGGAATGAAGTGAAGCCCTCTTTTATTAATAAACGATTGGAGAAGAAAGTTTTACAATATTTGGAAACACAAAAAAATCCAAACAAGAAGTTGGGTTTGCAATTGTGTGTGTTTAAAAAAGGAGAAGAAGTTATAAATATATCGAGTGGAGTTCTTGGTATCATTAATCCTCGTCCAGTCAATGCACAATCGCTATTTTGTATATTTTCTGTATCCAAATCAGTACTAGCAATGGGAATTTTGCGTCTCGTACAAGAGAAAAAAATTGCTCTGGATGAACCGATTTCGAAATATTGGCCTAAATTTGGCGTCAATGGGAAAGAAAATATAACCATACGTCATGCGTTATCACATCAGTCTGGATTAGCGGGTGTTCTTCCACAAAAAGTGACTCTTGACACTCTACTTGATTGGTCACACATGAAAGAAGTCATTGAAAAATCTTCTCCGACACATACACCAGGTGAAGATACAGTGTATCACGCACTTTCTTTTGCATGGATATGTGGTGGAATTATTGAGAGTGTGACAGGTCTCCCTTATGAGGAGTTCCTACACGATGAAATCATGGAGCCTTTGAAAATGCAAAATATGCTCTATATGTCGGGCTTGCCGAAAAACATCAATGTGGATAAAGATGTTGCAACTTTATCATTCTACGATGACTCAAAGGAAATTTCCAATTCTGAAATCAAGAAGGAAAAAAGTGAAATTCAGCGTCATCCAAGCAACAATAAATCCCCATCAGATGCTTCGAAAGATAAAAACAAAAAAAATGAGCTTGCAAAATATCAAGGAGCAAAACAACTAATGAATCCACTCGTGTTCAATATGAAGCAAGTTCGGGAATCAAAGCTTCCATCCGCAAACGGGTATTGCTCAGCTTTTGGCCTTGCTTCTCTGTACGCAAAATTTATTGATACAAAAAGTGAGGAATTTCTTGTATCTGAAGCCCTGTTGAAAGAGACAAGAAGTAAACATATTCCAGCAAAGAAAGAAACTGATTTTTCTGATGAAAAGTTGCTAAGTGATTCTATGGCTTCTTTTGGACTAGGATTTCAACTTCATGAAGTTCTTCTTTCAAATGGAAAGGTTGTGAATTCAATAGGTCACGCTGGAGTGGGTGGAACAATTGTTTTTGCAATCCCAGATATTGGGTTAAGCGTTGCGTTTACAACGAATATGCTCACCATGAAAGAAACAGTCAAGAAAGATCTTTTGAAAATGATACTGGAAGAGTACGATCTCCGACCTCCTCCAACAGGCAGAGGTTTGTTTGCATAAAATGTATTGAAGTAAAGTAAAGAGACTTTCCTTTTGGAGGCAACGACGGTGAGAATTCAAGAGTTCTGTTTCATCTGTCAAAATACACGTGGAATGAGAATTCTTTTTCAATGTGAGTTAATTCACTTAAGCTTAAAGTTAATCTCTTTAATGTTCATCATTTTTAGTGAAGTTTATTAGTATTCCAATCCAAAAAATTTTCTTGAATAACATTTGTAATATCATACATACAAGAACACTAAAATGAATTTTGTTTTGATAGGTTTGTATTTCTTTGTCGATACCGTACCATATCAAAACTTTATTGTCGAATGATGAAAGGAGTTTGTTTTTGAACCGATTATCAGAAGTATTCGATCCAAACATTCATGTTGTTCGACTAGAGAGTCATGTCACAAAATTTTGGATTACTGGAAATGCATATTTAGAGAATACAGATGGAACTATGGAGAGAAATAATCAAATCAAATGCTTTCCTCATTCTGGCTCTAACAGCGATTTCGATTTTGTAGAAAAGTATGAACATAGCCATAGCCTCATGGCACTATCTTTAATATTGGGAAAACTTCTTTTGTTTGAAGATCGATTTGGTTCTATATTGTGACTAGATATGTATTAGAGAAGAATTGATATATAATCGAAGCGGTCACAAACTCTGTGACTCGAAAAAAAAACACAAATTGAAATTAAAAAGTAGTAAAATGATAAATATATATAATATCAAGTATGTCTTAGTCCTCAACTTTGGTTGACATCCATTATTCCAATCATTTTAGCACTATACAGCAGAATTCTTACGACTGATTGTTTGTTATATGGAATGCTTGAAAGTTTCGATTTGGCTCAAACAGCCAGCAGTACAAAATTGTTGCTTTTAATTAATTTTGAATGCTAAAACACATGCACGATCAAAAAACAATTAGTTAGAATCTGTATGGTACATATTATACTTTGCCCTAGTTAATTAAGTGGTTTGAGTCATCAGCAGTACAATATGTTTTATATTATTGCACGCACAATACGCCATATCTTACATCATTAATGAAATAGGCAGTAAATCATGGCTATGATCGTATTATTTCCGTATTCATTTCTTGGTCTAAACGTAATTACTAACTATACCTTAAGCTAGAGTACATTAGGTGCCGTACCGTACCATAGACTGATTGGAATCAAAGGATGGTATTATTT
>Ga0209092_10001921_pt1 | contig 19621 bp, 14 predicted proteins | sample FraStrMetagenome_FD_187446 | JGI IMG/M metagenome (GOLD analysis project Ga0209092, IMG submission 187446) | Marine eukaryotic phytoplankton communities from Arctic Ocean - Fram Strait ARC3M Metagenome (SPAdes) (version 2) | ecosystem: Environmental > Aquatic > Marine > Oceanic | place: Fram...
TTCCGTCATTTGAAATGTGAATATCTGCTGCAAAACTTTCTTTCGCATAATTATCTGGCAGCGAACTAACTTTCTGAATGGTCGTTAAAACTCCGCTCTCCTCATCGATAGTCGCAATAATTATAGTATTTGTGAACTCTGAAATGAGGTATACAACATTGTTCGTGGGGTGAAAAGCTACATGTCTTAACCCATCTCCTTCACTTGTATTTAAAGCGATCTTACCTTCTCCTAAAACCCCCTTATCTATTGGATATGAAACCACCTTATCGATTCCTAAATCTACCACATATAAAAATTTATTTTTATAAAATTTTACTGAATGTACATGCGGACTTTCTTGTCTTGGTATAAGCGTACCTGAACCTTGATGTTGTTTTGTTTGAAATTGATCGTTAATTTTTCCGTTCTTTTCAATTTGATAAAAAGAAAGGTTTCCAGAAGAGTAATTTCCAGCAGCTAATAAATTTCCCTTATCGCCAAGCGAAACATAACAAGGATGCATTCCATTTGTAGTTGCACTAGATACCTCAATTAACTTCGTTGTATCTGCATTCCATTGATAAGAAAAAACCATCCCTTTTTCATTTTCTTGAACTGCATAAACATTTTTACCATCTTTAGATACATCTAAAAAAGAGGGATTCTCAACTTCAACAAGAAGTTCATTCTTGGTAATCTCACCACTTTTAGGGTTTAATGAGAGTTTATAAATTCCTTCACTTGTTTCATTTGTATAAGTTCCTACCAAAACTTCTAGGTCAGCGATTTTTGAATCCACTATCCTTTTACTTTTTAAACTTTGCTTGCAGCTTGTAGTTATAAATAATAGCAATAAAACTAGTATTTTAATGTCTTTTATATTTTTCATATTTATATTTATTAATCGACTAAAATACAAATTCATTTCTATTCCATTCCATAAAATATTGTAAGGTTTTCTTTGTAACTTTGCAATTCAATATTAAGTGAATGTCAGAAAATTCAGTAACATTTCCAGAAAGAGTAAAAAAACCAAAATGGTTGCGGGTAAAGCTACCTGTTGGTAAAAAATATACGGAATTAAGAGGTTTGGTAGATAAGTATAAATTGAATACTATTTGTACCAGCGGAAGCTGTCCAAACATGGGGGAATGCTGGGGAGAAGGAACTGCTACGTTTATGATTTTAGGAAATATTTGTACTCGTTCTTGTGGGTTCTGTGGTGTAAAAACTGGAAGGCCTGAAACTGTTGAATGGGATGAACCAGAAAAAGTTGCACGTTCTATAAAAATAATGAGCATAAAACATGCAGTTATTACTTCTGTAGATAGAGATGATTTAAAAGATGGAGGTTCAATTATTTGGGCGGAAACTGTCGATGCAATTCGCAGAGCAAATCCCAATACAACGTTAGAAACTTTAATTCCCGATTTTCAAGGAAATACAAAACAAATTGATAGAATTATTGAAGTAGCTCCTGAAGTAGTTTCTCATAATATGGAAACTGTTAGAAGATTGACTCGTGAAGTTAGAATTCAAGCAAAATACGACAGAAGCTTGGGTGTTTTAAAATACCTAAAAGAAAACGGAATGCGAACAAAAACTGGCTTAATGCTAGGTTTGGGCGAAAAGGAAGAGGAAGTTATACAAACAATGAAAGATTTGCGTGCCGTAAATTGTGATATTATTACCATTGGACAATACTTACAACCAACAAAAATGCACTTACCCCTTAAAGAATTTATTACACCAGAACAATTTAAAAAATATGAAACTTTAGGTTTAGAAATGGGCTTTATGTATGTAGAAAGTGGGCCATTAGTTCGCTCTTCTTACAAAGCACATAAGCACGCAAAATAACTGTTTTGTTAAGTTGATACGTTTTTCACTTAAAAGAATATTTATCACTAATAAATACTGATTAAAATTAACGATTCTCTAATGAGAATCGTTTTTTTGTTAAAAAAATACAAAAATCATACTTAATTAACATTTTTACCTATTAAAAACCATTATGGCACGATACTTGTATAATGATGATAGAAGAGACGTAGTAAACCTCTTCATTGTGTAAATTATTTGAATTAGTTGATTAAAAAAACCATCTCACTTGAGATGGTTTTTGTATTATATTAAGTTTAATTTTCTGAAAAAAAGTTGAAAACCTACAAAAAATTAAATGGCACTAATAATATCATATTTAGTAATTATATGGTGTTTCCCATTTTCCAAATCTACTAAAACAGCTTGATTTTCTTTTGTAATTAATTTAGAAATATCTTCTAATTTGGTAGATTTTTTTATAATGGGATAAGGTTTTCCCATAATATCTTTAATAGGTTTGTCTGCAATATTCTTATTTGAAATAAAATTTTGTAATAACACAGATTCATCTAAGGAGCCTACAAAACCACTAGAATCTTTTACAGGAATTTGCGATATTTTAAAATCGCGAATTCTATCTATTGCATGTGAAACTAATTCTTCTGTTTGGGCGGCAATTAAAGGTTTTTCAGCATGGTTTTTAATTAAATCGCCAGCAGTTTTAATCTCTTCTTCTAAAAAACCTCTATCACGCATCCAATCATCATTGAACATCTTACCAACATATCTAGTTCCATGATCATGAAACAATACAACCACAACATCATCCTTTGTAAAATGTTCTTTTAATTGTAAAATTCCTTTGATCGCTGAACCTGCAGAATTACCAACAAAAATCCCTTCTTCTTTGGCAATTTTCCTTGTGTAGACAGCAGCATCTTTATCGGTTACTTTTGTAAAACCATCAATTAAAGAAAAATCAACATTTTTTGGAAGGATATCTTCTCCGATACCTTCTGTAATGTATGGGTAAATTTCATTCTCGTCAAAAATACCAGTTTCGTGATATTTCTTAAAAACAGAACCATAGGTATCTATCCCCCAAATTTTAATATTCGGGTTCTGCTCTTTTAAGTATTTTGCAGTTCCAGAAATAGTACCACCAGTTCCGACTCCAACTACAAAATGTGTAATTTTCCCATCAGTTTGTTCCCAAATTTCTGGTCCAGTTTGCTCATAATGTGCAATTGCATTACTCGGATTATCATATTGATTTACGTACCAAGAATTAGGAGTTTCTTCACCTAAACGTTTAGAAACCGAATAATAAGACCTTGGATCATCTGGCTCTACATTGGTTGGACATACAATTACCTCCGCGCCAACAGCGCGTAAAATATCCATTTTTTCTTTAGACTGTTTGTCTGATATTACAAAAATACATTTGTAGCCTTTTATAATTGCAGCCAAAGCCAAACCCATTCCTGTATTTCCAGAAGTTCCTTCTATAATGGTTCCTCCTGGCTGTAAACGTCCATCTGCTTCTGCATCTTCAACCATTTTTAATGCCATTCTATCTTTTGTAGAGTTTCCAGGATTAAAGGTTTCTACCTTAGCCAACACCAAAGCATCAATTTCTTTGGTTACAGAATTTAACTGAACTAAAGGGGTATTACCTATCGTTTCTAAAATATTTTTTGCGTACTTCATGTCTTAATTTAAAGGTGCAAAATTAAGCAAATTTAATAGACTTTGATGGATGAATTTTAGTAATGATATAAGATGGAATTAGTAGCATTAGAATGCAAAGAAACAGGGTGCCAATATTGAGTAAGAAAACTATTAAAAAGCTGATGAAAACTGGAACTTCAGCTACATAATAAGTTTCTGGATTTAAGCTTATAATTCCAAAATACTTCTGAAGAAACAAGATAGCAAACCCAATAATATTTCCCCAAAAAAGTCCTTTTAAAATTAGATAAGAAGCATTGTATAAAAATATTTTTTGAATACTCTTATTATCGCTCCCTAAAGATTTTAAAATACCTATCATTTGAACACGTTCTAGAATTAAAACAAGTAAGGCGGTAATCATATTTATACCAGCAATTAAAATCATAATACCAATAATAAACCAAACATTATTATCGAAAAGATTTATCCATTCAAAAATATTAGGATAACTGTCTAAAATAGATTTACTATTTAATGTACTTCCAATTCGATTATAAATTTCATCATCTTTTTCTTTAATTTCATTAAAATTATCAATCAAAACTTCAAAACCACCAACTTCATTTTCTGTCCAGTTATTTAATCTTTGGACTTCTCTTAGATCGCCAATCATTATACTTTTATCAAATTCTGCAAAACCTGTATTATAAATCCCTACAATTGTATAATTTCTATTGGAGGGCAATTTACTTAAGGAAGTTTTTAAGAAAGTTGCTTTTATTGTATCGTTTAGTTTTAAATTTAATCGATTAATTAAGGTTTTAGAAAGTAGAATTTCTTTCGTTCTTAACAAATCTAAATTAGGTGTCCGTCCTTCAACCAAATATTCTTCAAAAAAAGACCAATCATAACTTTTAGAGACACCTTTAAAAATAATTCCTTCAAAATCGTTGTCAGTTCTAATAATTCCAGCTTTATTAGCATACACTTGTACTTTTTTTATTCCATCTATATTTTTAAATTCTGGATAAAAATCTTGGTTCTTATTAATAGGAACAGTAGAGAGGTCGGAATTATTATTATCGTAGTTTACAATTTGAATATGCCCCTTAAAACCTGCCATTTTATCACGGATTTTAGTTTGAAAACCAGCACTTGTTGCTACTGCAATAAGCATAATAATAATTCCCAACGCAATTGCTGTGATTGCAATTTTTATTATTGGTGATGAAATGCTATTTTTATACTCTTTGCCAGCTATAATTCGTTTGGCTATAAATAACTCGTAATTCAAATTGATGATAAATTTTAAACCTTTCAAAAATACATATTTATTCTTATTTCTATTAATGAATTTTCAGTTGATTTCTTTTGCTCAAACTACAAAAACCAGCATTGTAAAAGTAATGAAAGAACAAACTGATTTAAAAACGGGTGCACAAAGAACAAGTACATATATTAATTTATTAAAAGGTAAAAATGTAGCAGTTGTTGCAAATCAAACATCTGTTATTCCTAAAATATTTAATTCGAATACTAAGAACGCTGGCAAGCATTCAGTAAGTAATACAAATGCCAAGAAAATATCGAAATTTAAATACACACACCTAGTAGATAGTTTACTCTCTATGGGAATACAGGTAAAAAAAGTATTTGCTCCAGAACACGGTTTTAGAGGAAAAGCAGATGCTGGAGAAATTGTAAGAGATGGTTTTGACACTAAAACAGGTTTACCCATTATCTCGCTTTATGGAAAGAACAAAAAACCATCAGCAAAACAGTTAGATGGAATTGATGTTGTTGTTTTTGATATTCAAGATGTTGGCGCTCGTTTTTATACCTATATCTCTTCTTTACACTATGTGATGGAAGCTTGTGCAGAAGCTGGAATTAAAGTAATTGTGCTAGACAGACCAAATCCAAATGGACATTATATAGATGGTCCAGTTTTAGAACTAGAACATAAAAGCTTTGTTGGAATGCATAAAGTACCTATTGTTTACGGAATGACAATTGGCGAATATGGACAAATGATTAATGGAGAAAAATGGTTAAAAAATGAAATTAAATGTGATTTAAAAGTAATTCCTTTAAAAAATTACACACATGATTATGCATACAGTTTGCCTATAAAACCATCTCCAAATTTACCAAATGACAAAAGTATAAACTTATACCCTAGCCTGTGTTTTTTTGAGGGAACAAATGTTTCTGCCGGGCGGGGAACAAAAATGCAATTTCAAATTTATGGTTCTCCTTTTTTAGTAAAGGGTGAGTTTACATTTACACCCCAACCAAATGAAGGTGCAACATATCCAAAACATGAAAATATAATTTGCTTTGGTGAGAATTTAACTGAAACTGACCACCTTAATAAATTAGATTTATCCTATTTAATAAGAGCTTATAAACAGAATACTTCTAATAAATTCTTTGTTCCTTTCTTTACCAAATTAGCAGGAACAAAAAAACTTCAAAAACAAATAGAACAAGGCGTCTCTGAACAAGAAATTAGAAATACTTGGAAGGATGATTTGGGAAATTTTATCAAAATTAGGGAACAATATTTGATATATGAGTAGAAAACACATGATATGAAAAAGTTGTTTCTTACTATGCCTTTTCTAAATTTAGTTTCCCATGAAGAAAAGATTTATTCTCAAAAATTTTGAAGAAAATTTATTCAATTATAATATAAATAATTAAACCTCCTCAATTTCTGAGGGTTTTCTATACCCTTGGAAAGGTTGTTTTAATAATTCTTTCAAAGAAGAGTTTTTGGCTTCATCAGGAAAAGTATCAACTCCATACACAATTTTATTTCTATCTAACTCCATATATGTTCCAAAAATTCTGTCCCAAATAGAAAAAATGTTTCCATAATTAGAATCTGTAAATGGTAACTTGTAGTGGTGATGTACCTTGTGCATGTCTGGAGATATAATAATATAACTCAATAATTTATCAAATTTAGGCGACATTTTAATATTTGCATGGGTAAATTGTGTTGATATTAAGGATAAAGATTGATACAACATTACAATTGCAATAGGCGCTCCAACTACAAAAACACCTATTAAAGTAAAAGAAAAACGAATAACACTTTCTATTGGATGATGTCTATTTGCAGTAGTTGTGTCTACCTTATGATCTGAATGGTGAACCAAATGCACCATCCATAGCATTTTTACTTTATGCTCTGTAAAATGCGCTAAATAAGCACCAAAAAAATCTAAAAACAAAATACCCAAAACAGCATACAAACCTATTGGCATGTCTGGTAACCAATTAATAAGGCCGAAGTTATTTACCTGAACCCAGTCTGCCGTTTTAAGTAATAAAAAAGCCAATGCAAAATTTATTATAATTGTTGTGAATGTTAAAAAAAGATTAGGAAATGCATGTTTCCATTTTTTGTAATCAAATTTAAAAAGGGGAATTGCTCCTTCTAAAAGCCAGAAAAAAGTAATTCCTCCAACTAAAATTAAACTTCTGTGTGCGGAAGGAATTGTTTCAAAATAATTGATAATAGTTTCCAAATTAATAATTTTTGTCTAAAATAATCAAAAAAAATTAAACGTTCTTACCTCCTAAAAACCTTCTTATTTCCAACTAAAGGTAAACGTTTTTTTAAATTTTCTACAATAGAATAAGCAGCAGGACAAACTGCAGTATTATCTATTGTTAAATCTGTAATACCAATAAATTTTTTACGGTTTGTATGAGGATATTCTGCACATGCCTTTGGTCTTACATTGTAAATAAAACACGAATTATCAGATTCATCAAAAAAAGAACATGGCGCAGTTTTTAAAACCATAAAATCATCTGAGTCTGTTTCTAAATATTTTTCTGTAAAAGCTACAGCTTTCATTTTTAAAGACTTTGAAATACGATCTACATCTATATTTGTGAAAATAGGACTTGTAGTTTTACAACAATTACCACAGTCTAAACAATCAGTCTTTTTAAACTCTTCTTCATGCAATTCTTGCATTAAATAATCTAGCCTTTTTGGTGTCCGCTTTTTAAGTCTCGCAAAATATTTTTGACTTTCTTTTTTTGCTTCACCTGCTAATTTCGGAAGTTCTTTCAGACGTTTTTCCATCCTACAAAAATACAATTATTCTTGACCAAAAATCATTCAAAAAAACAAATAAAAATGTGTAATTTTGCTTTTCAATTTTATTTGATAAATGAATATTCAAAACACCTTAGAAACCAACGTTAAAGAAGGTTTTTTAACTTTATATAACATTCAAATACCAACGGTAGAATTTCAAGCAACTCGTAAAGAGTTCGAAGGAGATATTACTGTGGTTGTTTTCCCAATGTTGCGCTACAAAAAAGGGAATCCTATTCAAATTGGTGAAGATTTAGGTAAATACTTAGTTGATAATGTTACTGAAATAATCAATTTTAATGTAGTGAAAGGTTTTTTAAATCTAGTGATTGATGATAGCTTCTATACGAACTTCTTCAATGCTATTTATACCGATTCAAATTTTGGGTTTGTTTCGCCTTCCTTAGATAATTCCTCTAGAATGGTAGAGTACTCGTCACCAAATACAAACAAACCTTTACATCTTGGCCATGTTAGAAATGTCTTGTTAGGATATTCTGTTGCAGAGATTTTAAAAGCATCTGGTAAAAAAGTATACAAAACTCAAATTATTAACGATCGAGGTATTCATATTTGTAAATCGATGTTGGCTTGGGAAAAATTTGGAAAGGGAGAAACTCCAACATCTACTGGTTTAAAAGGTGATAAATTTGTTGGGAATTATTATGTAAGATTCAATACCGAATATAAAAAAGAAATAGCCAGCCTAGTTGCAGCTGGTATTTCTGAAGATGATGCCAAAAAACAAGCTCCTTTGTTTATTGAAGCACAAGAAATGTTATTAAAATGGGAATCTGGAGACGAACAAGTTGTTGCTCTTTGGAAAAAAATGAATTCTTGGGTTTACAAAGGTTTTGATGTTACATATAAAAATATTGGCGTTGATTTTGATAAATTATATTATGAGAGCAACACCTATCTTTTAGGAAAAGATATAATTGAAACAGGACTAAAGAATGGTGTGTTTTATAGAAAAGAAGACAGTTCAGTTTGGTGCGATCTAACGGATAGTGGTTTGGATGAAAAACTGGTATTACGTTCAGATGGAACGGCCGTTTATATGACGCAAGATATTGGTACCGCAATTCAACGTGCTAAAGATTTTAGTGATTTAGGAGGGATGGTATATACTGTTGGTAATGAGCAAGACCATCACTTTAAAGTGTTGTTTTTGATTCTAAAAAAGCTAGGTTATTCTTGGTCTGAAAGCTTGTATCATTTAAGCTACGGAATGGTCGATTTACCTTCCGGAAAGATGAAATCTCGTGAAGGCACTGTGGTAGATGCAGATGATTTAATGAATGAAATGACCGGAACAGCTAAAACTATTTCTCAAGAACTAGGAAAGTTAGAAGGGTATTCTGAAAATGAAAAAGAAGATTTATATAAGATCATTGGTTTAGGAGCTTTAAAATATTTTATATTAAAAGTAGACCCTAAAAAGAGAATTTTGTTTGACCCAAAAGCCTCGGTAGATTTTCAAGGGAACACGGGTCCTTTTATTCAATACACCTATGCTAGAATTCAATCTATTATTAGAAAAGCAGATTTTGATTATTCGAATTCTGTTTCTGTTGAATTACATACAAAAGAAAAAGAATTACTAAAACAATTAGAAATATATCCTGAAATAATTCAGCATGCAGCTGCAAACTATTCGCCTGCTTTAGTTGCAAATTACACCTATGATTTGGTTAAAGAGTTTAATTCTTTTTACCAAAATGTACATATTTTAGGAGAAGATGATCATGATAAAAAAGTGTTTAGAGTTCAGCTATCTAAAAAGGTTGCAGATACTATAAAATCAGCATTTAACTTATTGGGAATTGAAGTTCCTGAAAGAATGTAAAATTGTTTTCTAGAAGATTAAAAATGTTAGTAAATTGACACATATAAAGGTTTAAAGTAGACATAAATATCTAAGAAAAAGAAAAGATATAAGCCCACTAAAAGGCCAAAATTAAAATAAAAAATAAGAGATAAAAATTACTATTATGAAATACGACATCATTATCATAGGAAGCGGACCCGGAGGATATGTAACAGGTATTAGAGCCTCTCAATTAGGCTTTAAAGTTGCCATTGTGGAAAAAGAATCTTTAGGTGGAGTTTGCTTAAATTGGGGATGTATCCCAACCAAGGCTTTATTAAAATCTGCTCAAGTTTATGACTATTTAAAGCACGTAGATCAATATGGACTTAAAGCGGAAGCAATTGACAAAGATTTTGAGGCTGTAATTAAACGAAGTCGTGGTGTTGCTAACGGAATGAGTAAAGGTGTTGCTTTCTTAATGAAGAAAAATAAAATTGATATCATTAACGGTTTTGGTAAAATTAAAACTGGTAAAAAAATTGATGTTACTGCTGAGAATGGGAAAGTAACAGAATACAGTGCTGACAACATTATTATTGCAACTGGCGCACATTCAAGGGAATTACCAAACTTACCACAAGATGGTAAAAAAGTAATTGGATACAGAAAAGCAATGACTCTTCCAAGTCAACCAAAATCAATGATTGTGGTAGGATCTGGAGCAATTGGTGTTGAATTTGCACATTTTTATAATTCAATGGGAACTGATGTAACTGTTGTTGAATTTATGCCCAATATTGTTCCGGTAGAAGATAAAGATGTTTCTAAACAAATGGAACGTTCTTTCAAAAAAGCAGGAATTAAAGTAATGACTAGTTCATCTGTAGAGTCTGTTGACATCTCTGGAGAAGGAGTTAAAGCAACTGTTAAAACAAAAAAAGGGAAACAAATTTTAGAAGCAGACATTCTTTTATCTGCAGTTGGAATTAAAACAAATATTGAAAATATTGGTCTAGAAGATGTTGGAATTATTACAGACAGAGATAAAATTTTAGTAAATAACTGGTATCAAACCAATATCCCTGGTTATTACGCAATTGGAGATGTAACTCCCGGACCTGCTTTGGCTCACGTAGCTTCTGCAGAAGGAATTACCTGTGTAGAGAAATTAGCTGGTATTCATACAGAAGCTATAGACTATGGAAATATACCTGGTTGTACTTATGCAAGTCCAGAAATTGCTTCTGTTGGTTACACAGAAGAAAAAGCAAGAGAAGCTGGTTACGAACTAAAAGTAGGTAAGTTTCCTTTTTCTGCTTCTGGGAAAGCTACAGCAGCTGGAACTCCTGATGGGTTTGTAAAAGTGATTTTTGATGCAAAATATGGTGAATGGTTAGGGTGCCACATGATTGGTGCTGGTGTAACTGATATGATTGCTGAAGCAGTTTTAGGAAGGAAATTAGAAACCACTGGACATGAGGTTTTAAAAACGATTCATCCACACCCAACAATGAGCGAGGCCGTTATGGAAGCTGTTGCAGACGCATATGATGAAGTAATCCATTTGTAAACTTAAAGAATACAGACAATAAAAAAAAGACCTTGCCTAAGTTGGCAAGGTCTTTTTAAATTATTTAATGTGAATAAATCTCAATTTGATTGTGAATTTATGTTTTACTTAAAGAATAAAATATGAATTATGGATTTAAAATTATCAAGTAAATAATTGATTTATTATTTTTTAAAAACTATTTTTAGCATCGACAAAACAAAGATGATTAGCAACAAAAAAAGATTTTCACTCGAAATTTTAAAAGCAATTATAAAACTTATTATTGCAGGAGTTCTTATAGGAGTTTTAAAAAAACACGATGTTATTATTGCAAGTATTATAGTTCTTAAAATCGCTCACAATATTTACAAAGAGGTTATTGTTCCAAAAACAAATAAAAATTGGATTCTGATTATTGGAATGTTGCTGACTTGTTTTGGAGGAATTGTCGGCGAAACTTGGGGAGTCGCTAATGGGTATTGGGAATATCATGAGGTTACAAGAGAGTTACCACTTTGGTTACCTTTTGCTTGGATGTATGCATTTCATTATTTATATAAATTAGAAAAAAACTTAATTCCGTTACTACAAAATCAGATCCAAAGAAATAAAATTATACTTGCTATTATTTTAGCTTTATTTCTCCCTGCTTTTGGAGAAGTAATTACTATTTATTTAGGGGTTTGGACATATTATTGGCCTTATCAAATTTTGGGCGTCCCTTTATATGCGTTTATTTGTTTGGTATTTGTGCACATGCTAGTCTACACACTATTGCATTTTATTTGTAAAAAATATAAAATAAATGATATTGTCTTTAATTAAATTTCCAACAAACTAATCTAGTTACTTTATTCCCCTGAGTCATAGAAATTACTTTAAATTCTTTTACACCTAATTTCTTTGAAGATTTTTCTAAACTCTTTACATTTTCTTTTTTAGAAACCAAACTTGTAAACCATAGACTGCTATTTGGGAACAAAGAACTCTCGTATAAATAATTGTGTAAGAATGCTTTTTCACCACCAATAAACCATAACTCGTTGTTATTTCCTGAGAAATTTCTAATTGCACTATTGCCTAGATTTCTGTTTTTACGTTTGTTTGCACCTTGCGCTTCTTCTGCTGATTTATAAAATGGCGGATTACACATGACTGCAGAAAAAGAATCTTTGTCTTTTAAGACACCCTTTAATATTTGTTGTTCGTTTAATTGTTGACGTAATTCAATTTTACTTTCAAACTTATTGTCATCTATAATGTCTTGTGCTGTATCCAAAGAATCTAAGTCTATATCTGTAGCTACAAAATTCCAATTGTACTCTGCAACTCCTAAAAGTGGATATATACAGGTTGCTCCTGTTCCAATATCTAATATTTTAACATCTTTCTCCGAAGAAATTAAATCAGCTAAATAATGGATATAATCCAACCGACCCGGAATTGGCGGACATAAATTTTCATCAGGAAAATCCCATTTTGAAATTTTATCAAAAGAAAATAATAGAGCTTTGTTAAGCTCTTTTACAGCTTCTGGATTTGAAAAATCAATAGTTATTACACCGAACTCATTCTTTAAAACGAAGTCTTTTAACTTTGGATGTATTTTAATTAAAATATCAAAATTATAACCTTTATTAAATTTATTTTTTGGGTGAAGATTTTTTTCTTTCATTAAATTTCTAAAATTGTAAACTCTAATTGTAAAGGTTTTAAAGCACCTTTTAAAACTGTAATAAATGATGAACCATGTGCCATATAATATTCAGAAAAATTACGCTGACGTTCTTCTAAACTTTGATTTGGTAATACCTGATTTTGTAGTTCTGTAATTCTTTCAACCAAATCTTTTTGTCTTCTTTTCTCTGCTTTTAACAAACGTTTTTCTAGGTTAAGCAGGCCTTTTATCTGCTTTTTTTCCTGAGCATTTATTGCATTTTCAAAGGAGACATCTGTCTTTTTTGCAACAATTTTCAAATCAGAAAATTGTTTTTTAAGAAAATCTAATTTCTCTTTAAAATTAACTTCGATCTCTGAATTCTCTGTCACTTTTTTAGATACTAAATCATGCTGATTCAAAAATATATCTTCCAAAGAAATATTTAAATTATTCAGTTTCTTTTTCTGTTTGGTAGAAATTATTTGCACCGAATTCCTTAATAATAGAATAGGGAATGGAACATTTACTTTTTCAAAATATGCTTTTAACTCAAACCAATAGGCTATTTCTCCTCCCCCTCCAATATAACAAAGGTTTGGTAAGATTAATTCTTGATATAAAGGTCTCATTATTACATTTGGAGAAAAAGCTAATGGGTTTTGATCAGCTTCCCTTAAAATTTCTTCTTTTGTAAAAATAATATCTGTGTTGTTTATTTTATAACAACCATCTTCAAAAATAATCCGTTCTCGAATTTCATCCGTCAAATAAAATAAATTTATTTCTCTGGGATTCACTTGAATTTTATATTCTTTTTCTAATGCTATAATGGTTTTTGAAACTTCAGTAAATGAGGTGTTATTTTCTAGCTCACCTTTTACAATTGGTGAAAATATTCTTTTTAAATCTATGTCATCTCCATCAAGAATTACTAGTCCATATTTCCCAAACAACTCATTGGCAATATACCTAGTTGCATCTGCTAAATTAGAATGTTTCATGTACCCTTCAGAAAATAACTCTTTTAACTCTTTTGCATTTTTTGAGTTCCCTAAATGATTGGAAAATATTTTAAAAACATCTTCCAAGCCTTTGGTTGAAAAACGTCCTACTGCACCACCGTCTTCTCTATTCCATTGTACTTTTTTCCCTTGAAAATTAAAGTAGTTTATCTCATCGAAATCATGATCTTCTGTGGCCATCCAATAGACAGGAACAAAATTTTGTTCTGGAAACTTCTCTGATAATTCTTCGCATAAGTTAATCGTAGAAATAATTTTATACAAGAAGTATAAAGGACCAGTAAATAAATTTAATTGATGACCTGTAGTAATCGTAAATGTATGCTGTTGCTTTAAAGTTTCTATATTTTCAGAAGTTTTTTCTGAAATATTCACTTCTTTGTATTGGTTTTTTAGGGCTTTAACCAATGTCAATCTAGATTGTAATCGAAACGTTTTTTGTTTCTCCTCTATTTGATTATAGAAACCAGAAATATCAGGAAAATTAGTATAGAATGGTTGAATCGATTCTTTTTTCTCTAAATAATCAATCATCGTTTTAGAGAAAAAATGAGTGTTTTTGAAAGGGATATGTGTTTTACAGTGAGTATCTGTCATGCACCAAAATTAGTGAATTCATTTCGACATAAAAAAGGATGCAATTCATTTTAACCTTTTGTTATGTTATTTTAAATTATGTAACACCATCGTATTCGTTCAATCCCACCTCTGAAAGTTTGCATTTCACCTCATATCTTGAACAGTTTTTATGTAAAACTCTAAAGTTATTCATAGTGATCTTACAATTTTTAACAGTTTCTAGGATTGGGCAATTAATAAAGTCCTACAATTGAGTTGCCGTTATTTATTCTACAGCTTCTAAAGGCAGCTCGATCCAAAGAAGCTTTTCTTTTCTAAATATAAAACTAGGCTATGGTACTTTTCTCCTAGATTTTAAATTTATTTTTCCTTTGGAATAGGGTATAAACGTATGGTCTTTCTCCTCCATAAGGATTTATAAAGGTAAACTTAAAACTTTTCTTGAGCACAAAATCTTCACCTAACTCTTTCTTTATCATGACTGTATCATATCTTTTTAAAGCTAAACCACAACATTTTTCTGCTCCGTCTTTTGCGAAAACAGCGATAATAACAAACCCATTTGGACTTAATACTTTTTTTAATAAATTAAAATAGGCAGTGACTTCTTCGTCTTTTAAAAAGAAATGTAGAACGGCTCTATCATTCCATAAATCTATATTTTTTAAGGTATTTAATTTTGATGGATTTAATATATCGTCAGCTAAAAACTGAATCGCGCTATTTTCTCCTACTCTACCTTTTAATATCTGTAAAGAGGCATCTGCTAAATCATTTGCAATAATATTAGAAAAACCCTCTTCCAATAAATCGTCAATCAAAGTAGATGTTCCAACCCCAATATTTAAAATATTTGCATCTTTTGGTAATTTAGTTTCCTTAATTAATTCTAAAGTTTGTGCTGATTTTTCTTCATACCAACCTAATTTTTCAGTTGAATTTTTAAGGTAAGCAGCATTCCAATGCTCTTTAAGGCTTATGCTTGTTTCTCTAGTTTTGTACTTCTTTTTAGGTGTTGCCATCTTTCAAAAATACTACTTTTATTTCTAGCACATTACCTAAAAACTCGACACCTAAAATTTAAACTTTTATCCTTAATCAATCAAAAAAGAGAAAAAAAATTCAGTACTTTTGAGGGATAAACAGATTCTTATGAAAATTAAATCACTCCTAATTATTGCGATATTCACCCTTGGAAGCCTCTGTGGGCAAAACATAAAATCTCCTTCAGAATTTTTAGGGTATGAAATTGGTTCTCGCTTTACAAGACATCACAGCGTAGTGGATTATTTCAAATATGTCCATGAAAATTTAACCAATGTAAAATTAGAGAAATATGGAGAATCTAATGAACACAGACCTTTATATGTCACTTATGTATCTTCTCAAAAAAATATTGATAATCTAGAGAACATCAGAAAAGATAATCTTACACAAACAGGAATTATAGATGGAAAATCAGATTCTAAAACGGCCATCGTTTGGTTGAGTTATAACGTTCATGGCAATGAGGCGTCTAGTACAGAAGCAGCCATGTTAACCCTGCACGAATTGGTTACCAATAAAAAAACATGGTTAGAAAATACTATAGTCATTATAGATCCATGTATAAACCCCGATGGAAGAGACAGGTATGTAAACTGGTACAATCAAGTTAAAAGCACACCTTATAATGTAGCACAGGATGCTAAAGAACATGATGAACCTTGGCCAGGAGGTAGGCCAAACCATTATTTATTTGATTTAAATAGAGATTGGGCTTGGGCTTCTCAGGTAGAATCGCAACAAAGAATTAAGGTGTATAATAAATGGATGCCACATATACACGTAGATTTTCATGAGCAAGGAATTAACAGTCCTTATTATTTTGCACCTGCTGCAGAACCTTTTCATGAGATCATTTCGGATTGGCAACGAGATTTCCAAACACAAATTGGTAAAAATCACGCTCGCTATTTTGACAAAGAAGGTTGGTTATACTTCACAAGAGAGAGTTTTGATCTTTTGTATCCAAGTTACGGAGATACCTACCCAACTTTTATGGGCGCCATTGGAATGACCTATGAACAAGCAGGTCACGGACGTGCAGGTCTTGGTATTAAAACAGACGAAGGAGAAATTCTAACTTTAAAAGATAGAGCAATTCATCATATGACAACTGGTTTATCTACGGTAGAAATTTCATCTAAAAATGCTCAAAAACTAAATAGTGAATTCAAAAAATTCTTCGATACAAAAAAATTAATGTATAAAAGTTACGTTCTAAGGAACGACAATGAAGACAAAATGAATCGTTTAAGGCGATTGTTAGACATTCATGAAATTACATATCAAAATGCAAAAAAAGGAACCGTAAAAGGATATGCTTACAACACTCAAAAAGAAAGTAAATTTAATACTTCCTCTAAAGATATAGTAATACACTCAAATCAGCCAAAAGGAAAAATGGTGAAAGTATTGTTTGAACCAAATGCAAAATTAACAGATTCTTTAACTTACGATATTACTGCGTGGTCTCTTCCTTATGCGCATGGTTTTAATGCTATTGCTTCAAAGACTAAAATAAATTCTTTAACATATAGCAATACAAATTCCATATCAAATTCTGAAGACAGATCTTCCTATGCATATATTTCTAAATGGAATAGTTTGGATGATGCTACATTCCTAGGTGATTTATTACAACAACATATTGTACCAAGATTTACCGAAAAAGCATTTACTATTGATGGAAAATCTTTTGATAGAGGAACACTAATTATTTTAAGAAACGACAATAGAAATGATGATTTTGATACTAAATTGGTGTCAATTGCCAACAAACATAGACGTTCGTTAACTTCAGTTTCTTCTGGCTTTGTGAATTCTGGAGTAGATTTTGGTTCTTACTCTGTAAAACCTATAAACAAACAAAAAATTGCAGTATTATCGGGCAAAGGAACATCTTCTTTAAGTTTTGGAGAAATCTGGCATTTCTTTGAAACACAACTAAAATACCCAATAACTATTATTAATTCCGACAGGTTTGATTCTACAGATTTTTTAAATTATGACGTAATTATAGTACCAGACGGTTATTATAATGGAATTTTAAATAAACCTACTTTAGAAAAAGTAAAAAAATGGGTACGTTCTGGAGGCACATTAATCGCTATTGGAAATGCACTGAATAGTTTTTCTGACCAAAAAGGATATGCATTAAAAAAGAAAAAATCAAAAAAAGATTCTGTAAAAGCAAACCTAATACCCTATGCAAAAAGAGAACGTAAAAGCGTTGCCAATTTAATTACTGGTAGTGTTTTTAAAGGTAAAATAGATAATACGCATCCTTTAGGGTTTGGTTATGCTAATGAATATTTCTCCTTAAAATTAAGTGGAACATCTTATGAATATTTAAAAGACGGAAACAATGTTGCTTATTTTGATAAAAACACAAAAAATGTATCTGGATACGCTGGAAGCAAAGCCCTAGAAAATGTTCCAGAATCTTTATTATTTGGTGAAGAACAAATGGGAAGAGGAAGTATTATTTATATGGTAGATAATCCATTGTTTAGATCTTTCTGGGAAAACGGAAAACTTTTTGTTGCCAATGCTGTTTTCTTTTTAAATTCAGATACATTGAAATAATATACTTTTTGGAAAAAACCTATTCTAATAAACTATTTTATTAACTAATTTTCAAACCCTTTTTCTGATGAAAAGGCATTGGTTTTTCCAAAACTTTAATAGGTGTTCCATATAAATCGTAGTCACCGGCCTCATGAATTTTAATGTCAATAAACTCACCAATTTTAACATAATGCTCTGTGGCATCAACCAAAACGTCGTTATCTACATCTGGTGAATCAGACTCTGTTCTTCCATAAAAAAATTCACCATCTTTTCTATCGAATAAACAACGGAACGTTTTTCCTATTTTTTGTTGATTCAATTCCCAAGAAATTTGAGACTGAACTTCCATAATTTCATTTACTCTTTTAAATTTAATTTCAGAAGGAACATCATCTTCTAATACGTAGGCTCCAGTATTTTCTTCATGAGAGTATTCAAAAGCACCCAAACGTTCAAAACGCATTTCTTCTACCCAATCTTTTAATTCTTGAAACATTTCTTCTGTTTCTCCAGGATACCCAACAATTAAAGTAGTTCTTATAGCCATTTCAGGAACAGCCTGTCTAAACGTATGTATTAATGAAGTAGTTTTTTCATGAGTTGTTCCTCGCTTCATCGACTTTAACAAGGTTGTATTTATGTGTTGTAAAGGGATGTCTAAATAATTACACACTTTAGGTTCGCGTTTCATAACTTCCAAAACATCCATAGGAAATCCTGAAGGAAATGCATAATGCATTCGTATCCATTCAATTCCGTCTACTTTTACCAAAGCTTCTAGTAATTTAGCTAAAGCTCTTTTTTTGTAAATATCTAACCCGTAATACGTTAAATCTTGGGCAATTAACATAACTTCTTTAATTCCCTTTTCTGCTAGCTTTGTTGCTTCTGTAACAATATCTTCTATAGGAGTTGATCTATGTTTTCCTCGCATTAAAGGAATTGCGCAAAACGAACAAGGTCTATCACAACCTTCTGCAATTTTTAAATAGGCATAATGTTTTGGCGTTGTTGTTAAACGCTCACCTATTAATTCATGTTTATAATCAGCTTCTAAAACTTTTAACAAATTAGGTAAATCATGCGTACCAAAATACTGATCTACATTCGGAATTTCTTTTTGCAAATCTGGTTTGTACCGTTCACTTAAACAACCAGAGACAAAAACTTTGTCAATTTCACCTGCTTCTTTTCTTTTTGCATAATGCAAAATTGTATCTATAGATTCCTCTTTTGCCTTACCAATAAATCCACAAGTATTAATTACGACAATATTTCCATCATCTTCTGGATCTTCATGCACAACGTTTTTACCATTGGCTTTTAACTGTCCCATTAACACTTCACTATCATAAATGTTCTTTGAACAACCTAAAGTAACAACGTTAATCTTATTTTTTTTGATGGTTTTTGTACGCATATCATTTATTGAATTTGCAAATATACACCATAAAGAAATTTTATACCTAAAATTATTGATGAAAGGTCTTTCAAGGAAAGAATTATATACCAAGATCAATCTTTGAATACAACTTGTATCTTAATCAAATTGAAGCAAAGCTCTAGAAAGTAAAACTCTGGATAAAGGTTAAAAAAGTTCTGGATATTGTTTTTCTAAATAAGACTTCATAATAACAATATCTTCTTTTGTAGTTAAATCTGGAACATGTTCGCAAAAAGGAATTCCTTTCATATAATAAGAACCACTCCCACACATCGCAGAAATAGCAGTAGGCAATTCCTTTTCATTTCGTAAGGGATGTATGGAACATTTTCT
>Ga0209092_10001925_pt1 | contig 19612 bp, 23 predicted proteins | sample FraStrMetagenome_FD_187446 | JGI IMG/M metagenome (GOLD analysis project Ga0209092, IMG submission 187446) | Marine eukaryotic phytoplankton communities from Arctic Ocean - Fram Strait ARC3M Metagenome (SPAdes) (version 2) | ecosystem: Environmental > Aquatic > Marine > Oceanic | place: Fram...
AAAAAGTTCGAACACAAGACGACCGGATTGATAATCGATTTGAAGTTGATTGAAAACATATATGAACAACCTTATGATATCCTTGCGATGTTGTATATCGAAGAAGGTATGATTTACAACCAAGTAAACGAACACGACAACATTGTGAATCCAATATCAAAACGAATCGAAGCGTTCAAGAAAGAATTTCCAGGTGATGAATTCTTGAATGTGTTCGCTTTTTTTTTGGACAGATGGGAAAAATTGAAGGACGGTATTTGGGCGTTGAACATGGCGAAAACGGAAGTGACGATGACGATGACGAAGAACGAATTGAAGAATCGAATCAAAATGATGAATGGTTCGGATGGACATCAAACATAGTTTTTCTAGCGGACAAGTTGAACCGTGACGTTGACAAAATCACATCCATGTCATATCAATCCTTTTTGTTTTGGATTAATTATTTCAAATTGAAAATCGAAGATGAATATCGAAACAATCAAACACGTTAATACATGGCAGTAAACGAAGCGGAAATTTTACGACAATTAGAAAGTTCGGGTCTTGGAACGGGCAAGTTTTCAGATACGGAAGCCGCGTCAATATATGACAAATTGATTCTTGATTTTGGAAATGACTTGATGGATTCATTCCGTGATGAAATACAACGGAACACGAAATCAAACAATGGCGCGTTGAAATCATCGGTCAATGTTTTGCCGTCTTCAAATGGAATGGAAATCTTCGCGGATTATTACTACAAATTTATTGACGACGGTGTTTCGGGTGTTGGTCAATTTCAAGGCGCAATGAAATCAATTCGTCCGGTTGTTTCAAATGGACTTTATCAATTTAAAAATCTTGGTGTACCTGGCACAATGGCGCAATCGATTCGTGAATGGTCGGGAGCAAGTATAGAACAATCTTACGCAATCGCCGTGAACATAAAACGATACGGAATCAAACCAAAGAACATCACCGAACAAGTCATCACCGACGAAGTTCTTGAACGTATGGCGGAAGATATTGCGACCGTGTCCGGATTGATGGTTGAAGTATCATTCGACAAAGCATTCGAGTAAACGAACAAACACAATAAGCATGACAATAACCGCATCACCGCAAAATTATACAACCGCATCAAATCCCGTTGTATTTGAATTTAGTTCAATATTAACGGGTCAACCGGGATTCTCATTCTTGATTGAATTGACGGTGAACGGATCGGTTCATTCGTTTCATCAAGTATTTCCCGAATCATCTAACTTCGGAAAATTTGATTGTTCGGAAATATTGCGTTCGATTGTAAGAAGTCAATTGATTTCGGACGGTTCATTTGCGACACCGTACACGAATGCGGTTGCGTCATATTCAATTCGGGTTCGTCCAAAGTACGGAACACCGCCGACCGAACAAGGTGTGTATGTTGGTTCAAGTACATTCAATGTGATTAATGGTGCGTTAAATTATATCGATTGGATTTCATATGTCTTCGGTGATTATGACTTCGCGGTTTCATCGCCGTGTTTATTCTTGACAAGTTTTCCAAGAACACAACAATATTTTTGCGGATTGACTGAATCGATGTTTTTGGCTATGGTCAATTCGTCGGCGGTTGCAAGTGATATCACCGCGAAATTGTATACCATCACCGACACATTAATCGCAACGGGAACGGCATCCGGTTTGACCGCCGCGAATCTTTTACTTGTGAATGTGTCACCGTCTTCGGTTGTTGCGAATACTTCCGTGACCGATGCCAATTTCACAACGTGTTCATATTACACAATTCAATTATCACATTCCGGTGCGAACACGGAAGAATTTAAAATATATATTGACAACGAATGTTCACAATACACATCACGTCGTTTGCATTGGTTGAACAAATTTGGTGTTTGGGATTCGTATTCATTCACAAAATATTCCGAAGAATCGACAAGTGTTCGTTCATTTGAATATCAACGTGAACCGGGACGATGGTCAAACACAAATACATTCGATTATAATCGTGTCAATGGTTCGGCATTTTCCGGAACGAAAACATCAACGGACACAATGATATTAAATTCGGATTGGATAAAAGAAGAAAAACAAAATTGGTTGATGGGTTCTTTGCTTGAATCACCGTCGGTTTATCTTGAAATCACGGAAGGCGTATTTGAACCGGTCATTGTTTCGAATAAATCATTCACTAAAAAACAAAAAATAAAAGAAGGGTTGATTCAAGAAGTCATCAAAATCAAAAGAACATACAATCACACAAGTCAATTAGGATAAAATATGGAATTATATTTGAACAACATTCGCGTTGATTTATCAAAGTCAATTCCGTTTCCGTTAACGTTTCAAATTTCGGACATCAAAGATTTGTCGTCAAGAAATGGGTCAAGTTCGAAAACAATCACTTTGCCAGGAACACGCGTAAATCACGAATTGATGTCAACGGTCTTTGCTTTAACAACATCCGATTCAACGGGTGCGCCGGTGATGGCATCATTCGACACATCATTGAAATCAACCGCGCGATATTATCAAAACGGGATTCTTCAATTTGAAGGGATTTGCAAGTTGACCGAATGCGTCAAAAAGAATGGTGTTTGGACATTTAGGATTGTTTTGTTTTCTGACACGATTGACATCACCACATTGTTAAGCAAAATAAAACTTCGCGAACTTGAATGGTCGGAATACAATCACGCATTGAATTTAACAAATCAACAAAATTCGTGGTCGGGTGTTATTCAAAAGAATGGCGCAAGTTATAACGCATTCACCGGTAACAATTGGAACGGCGAAGGATATTATTACGGATTGATTGATTACGGTTATACAAGAACATCACCGGACACATTTAAAGTTGAACAAATTCCTTTGCAAGTATTCATCAAGAATATCGTTGACAAGATGTTTGAAAATATTGGTGTGACATATGAATCCGATTTCTTTGAAACACAACAATTCAAACGTTTGTTGTTGGCGTTTGAAGGTGGTATTCTTCCGGAAATAACACAAGCAACCGCAACCGCACAATCAATTGAAACAAATCAACTAAACACATTAGGTTCAAATTTTATTTCATCGGTGTTATCTTCATATCAAGAAACAACCGAAATATTCGCATGGGCAACAACAACATTGTCCACACAATACAATTCAATTGTTGCATCAAACGTTGATCCGGCGTCACAAATTCAAACAAGTGAACCGTTGATGTTTGTGTCTGAATTCACGGGTAACTTTGAATTGACATATTCCGGGACAATGTCGGTTGAACTTAACTTTGTTTTACCGAATGGTGTCGGAACAACGAACTTGTTTTCAACCGTTGAAGCGCGTGGACTTTTATTTGTTAATGGTGTGAATGTTCAAACCGAAAGTTTATGGACAAACACGATTCAAACGGCAACATTGAACAATTCATATTCGGCAACATTCACAATGAATCAAATGGATGTGTTTTTAAACGTGTCCGATGTTGTCACATTTGAAATTCAATTTGTAATTTCAAACACCAAAATATATAACATAACGGGAGCGGGTGCAACATTGAACTTCAATGTGTCGGCGGATAGTCTTTCAAGTCTTGACTTGTCATATTCAATTCAAGAAACACAACCGGATTCAATTGTGAATATCAAAACATATCTTCCGGACATGGATTGTTTGACATTCTTTAAAGGGTTAATTAATATGTTCAATCTTTATGTTAAACCGGTGACGGGACAACCGAACAAATTATTGATTGAACCGTTAAATGATTTCTATAATGGTTCAAACAATGCAATAAATTGGACGGAAAAACTTGACCATTCAAAAGATATCAAAGTCACACCGACAATCAACTTCGCGTCAAAAGAATATTCATTTGAATTCACGGATGATAAAGACTTTTTCAATACACAATATCAAGAAGACGTGACGCGTCAATATGGTTCGAAGTCAGTCATGTCCGGTTCACAATTTTCCAAAGGCGAAACGGTTATAAAGTTACCATTTTCGAACAAGTTACTTGCAAAGATTCCGACAACGAATTTAATCGTTCCAAGAAATTTCCAGGTAAAGACGGACGACGACGGTATATCCGAAGTCGTTTCAAAACGTGGCAAGTCATTTGTTGTTCAAATCAAAAAGGGTATTGTCGGAACAATGGAATCCGGAAATTGGGTTCACCAATATAGTTCTTCAACAACGGCAAGAACTACATATCCATATGTCGGACATTTGGACGATATCAATTCACCGACGTTTGACTTGCAATTTGAAATCCCTGATTTCGTTTATTATGATATCACCGCCGGAAATAATTACACAACTAATAATTTATATATATATCACGAACGATTCATTCGGGAGTTGTTAGATAGGAACGGAAAAATGTTGACGTGTTCACTTGGAATGAATTCAAATGACATCAATCAACTTGACTTCGGAAATCTTGTCAATATTGATGGTGTTGTGTATAGACTTCAAAAAATAGAAAACTATAATTCAAGTGATGACAATTCAACAAAAACCGAATTAATCCGATTGATTGAAGGTGAAGGAATTCAAACATATACAACAACAATTGACCATGACTTGTATCAAAAGTCGGGTTCGCCACAAGTTCAAAGGGTCATGCAATTTGGAATCGGTGACGAAACAACGGTTTTGACAACGGGTGTTTTGTACACGTTCCGCGCTCCGGATGGAATGACTTTGACGGATGTTCGCGCAAGTTTAGTGAACGCGGGAACGGGTGAAGATTTATTGACGATTGATATCCTGGTAAATGGTTTTTCAATTTTTAGCGGTGGCGGAACATTGTTGACAATTGATGCCGGTGAAACAACATCCACAACCGCGACGACACCAAATGTTTTGGGACGCGCTACGGTTGTCAATGACCAAACAATACAAATTCAAGTCACAAAATTGGACACGAACAACGTCGCGTCCGGATTAAAGATGACATTATTCGGAACAACATTTTTATAAAGATATGGCAAGAAAAGAAGCAATATTCAAAGCAACAATTGACACGGGTTCATCGGTTAACGATGTGAAAAATCTTGACAAAGAACTTGAAGGATTGAATAGTGAATTGAAAACATTGACAAAGAACGGTCAAACGAATACGCAAGAATTCAAAGATTTGTCAAAGGCATATGAAGAAGCAAGAACCGAAGTGAAAAAACTTGCCGGTGATATGGAACATCTTGGTGATGATATCATCGTCGAAGTGTCCGGTTCGATTTCAAAAATGGAAGACCGTCTTTATGATTTAGCAATTGCCGGAAAACAAAACACAAGGGAATTTCAAGAACTTCAACAAAAGACTGCAAACTATAAAAAAGTAATAATCGAAACCGACCGTTCAATCGATGCACTTGCCGAACGTGGAAAAGGATTGAACGCGGCGTTGTCCGTAAGTACGGGAGCGGTCGCGGGTTTCCAAGCGTTCACCGGTGTGACTGCTTTGCTTGGTGATGAAAACGAAGACTTACTCGAAACGATTACACAACTTCAAGCGGCGCAAGGTGTTCTTAATTCAATCGAATTAATCAAACAAGAAATCACAAACAATTCAATTGCATTAACAAGAATTCAAACGACCGTTCAGAATTTATATAACAAAGCAATCGGAAGCGGAACAAAAGCGACGAAGTTATTTCGCGGTGCGTTATTAGCTACCGGAATCGGTGCGATTGTTGTCGGGGTTGGTTTATTGATTCAGAACTTCGACAAGTTGAAAAATATGTTGTTGGGTGTAACTGCTGAACAAAACGCATTGAACGAAGTAAATGACCAGGCGATTGATAAGGTTGCAAAGGAATTAAGCGCGTCGGATAAACTTCAAAGACAATTAAAAGACGAAACCTTGACGCGTGACCAAAAAGTTCAAGCGGTCAAAGACTTACAAAAAGAATATCCAAATCTATTATCAAACGTTGACGCGGAAAAGGATTCATTAACAAAGGTTAACGAAGCGTTGGTTTTGAATACTAAGTTGACATTGTTGAAAGCGAAACAAGACGCAATCGCATCACTTCGAACGGAAGAATTAAAGACACAAATCAAAGCTCAAGTTGACGCACAAACCGGACAAAATGTTGCGGTTTCGGATTACGCGTTCGGTATTGCGAAAGTTATCACCGGCAACGTTCAAATGTTGTCGACACAAGATTTAGCGAATACAAAAACAATCACCGCGATTCGAACATCGAAAGAACAAGTCGCCGTTCTTGATGAACTTGACGGTTCAATTCAAAGTCAAATCGATTTAATTGTTGAACAAGGCGCAGTCATCGAAGACAATTCAAATAAGAACGCGGACGCATCGAAGAAGATTGCCGAAGCAAAACAAACCGAAAAAGACCGAATCAATCAAGCGTTGTTGGAACAAGCCGAAGTTGAAGATGCATTGTTCAAAATGAAAATGTCAAAACAAGAACTTGAAGAACAAGCGGTCGCGGAAAAATACGACGCATTGTTTTTGAAGGCGCAAGGAAATGCATCACTTGAAAAACAATTACTTGAACAACAAGAAATTGAATTGAACGCGATTCGAAAAACACATCGTGACCAAGACGCAATTGACAAAGCGACCGCAACCAAGACCGCGAACGATTTACGTCATTCATTGATGCGTGATTCAATCGACAAGGATATTGAAATATCAAATGACAAATTCAAACGTGAACGTGAATCCCTGGCGGAAAATATGTTGTTGACCGCCGAAGAAAAACTTCTTCTTGAAACGGAAATACTTGAACGTGAAAAAACCGCACTTGATGAAATTAACAAGAAATGGAACGACAAAGAACTTGAAGATGAAAAGAAAAAACAAGAAGCAAAAGAAAAATTAAAAGAACAATTTTTGAACGCGGCGTCGCAAGGTTTATCTTCTTTGTCATCATTGAATGATGTCGTTTCAAAAAATGAAATTGATAACGCCGAAGGAAATTCAAAACTTCAAGAAAAACTTGCGGAAAAACAATTCAACGTCAATAAAGGTTTACAACTAGCACAAGCCGGAATTGATGGTTATCGCGCCGTAAGTTCGTACATTAAAGACAATCCTTTGTTGATTGGTGGTGTTCCAAATCCCGGTGCAATTTTAGGACTTGCCGCACAAACGACAATGTTACTTTCAAACATTGCAAAAATAAAGAATTCAAAATTCACAAAATCCGGAAGTACACCGCCGCCGCCGGACACGTCAACGGGTGGTCTTGGTGGTGGAACGGGTGCGGGTGCGTCATCGTTTTCAATTGGCGATGCATTGTCAGACACAACCGATTTGAATGAAGATGGAACGACATCAAGTTCAATGACACAAGTCGTCGTCGTTGAAACGGATATCACGAACGCGGTCAATAACGTGGCGCAAATAAATGAAGTAGCAAAATTTTAGATTGACATAATAAATTCCGCGCCATCCTTTGTCATGAATCCTTGACCGGTTGAAAGACAACCGAAGTCATTCAAATATCGTTTGGCTTTGCTCAAGTTCGGTTCAATCAATTTGACGTTGTCGATTGGGTTGAATCGAATCGGAACATTTATATTGAAATAAAGTGATTTGATAAAATGGTCGTGATTTTTCCAATCGATTTGATTCATTGTTTTGATTAACAACTTCGAATTGAACACGACCGGTTGGTGACATTCATAAGAACGAATAGGATATTTGTTGTGTTCAAGAAAATGCTTTGTATTATCAACCGATTGATTCCAACCTATTGATGCTTTGCCATCTTTACGTTCGAGCATCTCGATTGAACCGTGAACAATATTGAAGTCGAATTTGTCATTGATAAAAAAGTCGTCGTTCATATAAATGAATTCACCTTTGTGCATTGACGCAAATTGAAGGATTTTAGATGTTACATCGGATGCGACAATGATATTTCGATGTTCGGAATAATAATGTTCGAAATCAATGTCGGTGTTCGGTTCGTCACCGATGACAAATATTTTCGCGCCAGGATAATATTTGCGAACGCATTGCATTGATTTGATTATACAAAAGTCATTTTCTTTTTTTCGGTATGGATATACGAATGTCATAATTTTTTTAATTTAAACAAAGAAACACAATAATTATGATAAACAAAAATTTACCTATATACGAAATCCAAATTGATTTGGATGACGATAATACCGGCGTAAACTTTAATTCATTAGTTCACGACCCGGCGCATCAAATTTCATTCGAAAGTTTTTCAAAGATTGTTCGATATGAATTCAATGATGATGAAAGAACCGTTTCGGGCGTTTCGATTTCCGCCGACACACCAATATATCGACACGATGATTCCGGTGAATATTATGTTGTTTTTACAAAGAAAGCAATCAAAGACATCATTCACGATTATGCAAGAAACAATCGATTCAACAACGTAAACATCGAGCACAATTCAAATGATGTTGTTGATGGTGTTTATATGATTGGTTCATATCAAGTCGATAATGAAAAAGGGTTCACCGCTCCCGAACGTTTCAAGGACGTGACGGATGGTTCTTGGATAACAACATACAAAATTGAAAACGAAGATTTGTATCAAAGAATTAAGTCGGGCGAAGTGACCGGATTCAGTATCGAAGGAACGTTTGTGATGGATAATTCACAATTCAAATCCGATGTGACTATTGAATCAATCCTTGATGAATTGATTGAACTTGCAAAAAAATAAACGGTCAAACACAATATTCGAACAAATTTAATTTTTTTACAAAATGAGTAAATTTCAAAAAGTAATTGAAAAACTTGACACATTAAAGTCAATGTTTTCCGATGAAACGGAAGTTGTTGCGAACGTGACAAACGATGACGAAAATGTTTCTCAAGTAACGGAAAAAAAATTCGAAGATGTTTCTTTATTGGACGGGACGGTTTTAACCTATGAAGGTGAACTTGTTCCGGGAACGGCGGTTTTCGTGAAGACGGAAGACGGCGAAGAAATTCCCGCACCGGAAGGAACACACGAATTAAGCGGTTTATTTGAAGGCGTTTCCATCGTATTGGATGCGGAAGGAATAATTGTCGAAGTAATTGACGAAAGAACTGAAGGCGAAGAAGTTGCCGAAGTTGAAGAAGTTGAAGAAGAAATGTCAAGTGACGATGTTGAAACAATTGTTGACAATAAGTTGTCAGAAATTGAAACACCATTGAACGCAATTGTTACGGGAATCGAATCGATTCTTGAACGAAACGCAAGTCTTCAAAGTGAATTGAACGAATTGAAATCTCAATTCAATTCTTTCAAGAATGAACCAACGGATCAAAAAGAACAATCGAAATTTTCGACGGTGGATAATAAAGATAAACGCGCGGAATATTTCAAAAACATTATTAAAAATAGATAACAAATGTCATTAAAAAAATATGTAGCATCAAACTTTGATTTTGATGTATCGGGATTGGCGGCGTATGTAGACGCACAACGTGACGAAATACTTGTGAAGCAAGTAACTGCGGGACGTACTTTGGAAAAAATCACCATTCAAGAAGGTGTCAAAGGAAGTGAAGAAATCAAATTGATGGACGATTCAATCGTATATCAAGCGGGTGATTGCACAATGACTCCAAGTGGAAACACGGTTTTCACGGATAGAGCTTTAGCAGTTGAAACGATTGGATATATGAAAAAGTTTTGTCAAAAAGATTTGGCGGGATTTTGGACACAATTGAATCTTCGTGCCGGAGCAATGGCGGAAGACGAAGAACTTCCTTTCGAAGCGCAAATCGTTGCGTATATCAATTCACTTCAATCGAATGAACTTGACAAACTAATTTGGAGAGGAAACAAAACAACGGGAACGGGGAATCTTGCATTCATGAACGGTTTCGTTTCTATCTTAACGACGGCGGCGGGATGTGTTAACTTGAACACAAGTTCAACGGCGGCAATCACAAACGCAAACGCTTACGATGTTTTTTACGAAGTGTTTACAAACACACCGGAAGCGGTTGCTGAAGGAACGGATTTCGTATGTTTTACGGGACGTGAAAACTTCAACAAGTTAGTTAAGAATTTAGTTGATTTAAACTTCTTCCATTATTCACCGGAAGCGATTGCGGAACTAAACGAAGTTACCGTGCCAGGAACGGACATGGTTGTTTCAAAATGTGTTGGACTTAACACAATGGACAACATTTACACGGGACGCGCAAGTCACTTCATTTTTGGAACTGACTTAACGGGTGACTTGGATGATTTCCAACTTTGGTATTCAATGGATGATGACGTTATATATATGCGTTCTAAGTTTAGAGCGGGTGTAAACGTGCCATTTTTAGACCAAATCGGAGTTTGGAACGGAACATCTTCACCAACATAAAAAGAAGATAAAGATTAAACCGAACGGCGCGATGTCGTTCGGTTATTTATAAACTAATAAAAAAAAATTCTATGTCATGCCTAATGAGTAGCGGATTCAATGACCGTACGTGTACCAATGGGAAAGGTGGAATCAAAAGTGCTCTTTTGTTTCCGGTTGCCAATTGGAGCGCGTCAACAATTGCCGCAAATGAAATCACCGCGTTGACGGTGACGGGTGAAACATTTCACTATAAATTAAAATCAAATCTTTCAAGCTATACTGCACCGGTTAAACGTAACGAAGAAAACGGAACGTTGTGGTATGAACAATCATTAACAATGATTTTGAATGCTGACACAAAAGAACTTCGTTCTTCAATTCACGCACTTGCACAAAATGAACTTGCTTGTATGGTTGAAAAAGCGGACGGAACGTTTGTGATGTTAGGATTCAACGAAGGAATGAAAGTAGGTGACGGAAACGAATACGGTTCGGGGGTTGCAAAATCTGACCGCAATGGTCACACAATAATTCTTTCGAGCTTAGAAAACGACGAAGTTCCGGATGTTGATTCAACACTAGCGGCGACGTTAATTGCTCAAAGTTCATACGCGGCATAATTGCAACGTTGATAACTTAATCTAAATTGAAAAGGGTGGTGTTATTCACCATCCTTTTTTTTCATTAAATTTATTGGATATGAAAATCAAGAAAAAGTTTATTGGAACAAAGGTGTCTTGTGACATCATCCGTCAACATATATTAATCGAAGAAGGTAACGAAGAAAAATACTTCGGTCTTGGATTGGATATATTCGAAAAAGCAAAGAAACCAAAACTTCAAAAAAATGCTAAGATTACGAAAGGGAGCGACGAACACAATAGTGGTGACATTGAAGGAATTGACAACGATTAGTGACGTCGAATATCTTTTCGAATTTATTGAAGAACAAACCGACACAAAATTGTATCGTGTTCTTTCGGACATTTCAACAAATAAAAATAGATACAACGAATTCACCGTGACGTCAAGTGCGTTTCTTTTCCCAATTGACGGGTTCTATACATATAACGTTTACGAACAAAATTCCGGTTCGGGCAATCTTAATCCATCCGGATTGAATCGCGTTGAAACGGGACGCGCTCACGTCTTTTTAGTTGACGCCGCAAATTCAGAATATACAACAACCGAATCAAACAAGGTTTATAATGAAGAATAAAAAAATTCACGCGACGGGATTCTCACAATCCAAAAAAATTCCGGAAGGAAAAGAATCACTTGACAAAAAACACGGTTTCCAAAAATGGGGGTCGGACAATCAGTACCCATTTTTCTTGGTGGATTTATTCAATGGTAGTGCTTGGAACCAGGGCATAATTAAGACTAAAACATATTATGTTGCCGGTGGTGGTTTAAAAATAACAAGTGGACAACTTGACAATTTCATTGAAAATAAATTTTCAGATTTTACCATTGATGAAATGATTAAAAAAGTCGCATTCGATTTTGAATTGTTCGACGGTTTTTGTGTCATTGGAACTTGGAATCGTGAAGGTTCAAAGGTTGTTCGGTGGGAACATTTTGACATCGACCGCGTTCGAACAAACATTGACGAATCGATTTATTATTTTTCCGATGATTGGAGCGCAAGAAAACAAACGTTTGAAGATACGAACTATCGTCAATTGTTGCCGCTTGATATGGAAAATCGAACGGGAAAATTCGTCATCTATTATAAGACACCAACCAAACAAACGAAAGGTGATAGGGGAACATATCCAAAACCGTCTTATATCGGTGGGATAACTGACATAAACGCGGACTTGTTAATTTCAAAGTACCATTTTTTTGAGATATCCAATTCATTCAAAATCGGTTCTATAATTAATTTTGCATCCGGTCAGCCGCAATCCAAAGAAGAAGAACGTTCCGTTGTTGAACAAGTCAAAGGAACATCAACATCGATTGAAGACACGAACGATGTCATCATTACTTTTTCAGATGGAAACGAAAACGCGCCGTCGGTATTAAATTTGAACGGCAATGATTTGGCGGATAGATATAATTTGACGGAAAAATCTATTCAACAAAATATACTTGTTTCACATTCGGCAACGAATCCGATGTTGTTCGGAATCAAAACGGAAGGTCAACTTGGTGGTGCGACGGAACTTCTTGAATCGTTTGAAATATTCAAATCAATATATGTTGCACAAAGACAAAATTCTTTGTTGTGGTTAATTGACAAGATGATTGAATTGTCCGGTGAAGTTGGAACGGTTGAATTTGTTGAAGCGTCACCGATGGGAATTGTTGCCGAAGCGATTGAAGAAGTATCAATTGACGCGTTGCCAGGACAACCGGTTGTTGAAGAAGAAGAAACCGAAAACGTTTCCGGAACTGCTATGAATGGCGCACAAATTTCGTCACTTGTTGGAATTGTTGAAGCGGTTGGACTTGGAACATTGACTCCGGAATCCGGTGTTCAAGTTATCCTTGCGTCATTCCCGTCGATAACAATACAACAAGCGCGTGAAATTGTAGGAATAAAAGAAACACCAAGTGAATTCCGTTCGGCAAAAGAAGATTTGAAAATATTTAAAAAGTACGGTCAATCAAAAGACGAATTCAAAGTTGTCAAATCAATTTCGGTTTCAAATGATTTTGGTTCAAAGCAAGTTGAACAATTCGAAGCGGACAATTTCAAACAATTTTTCGACAAGGTTGACGACATCCGAAACGGATTGACATCACTTGACAAAAATGTTTTAAAGATGTTGATTGAAGGTGAAGACGGAACGTCAATTTCAAAGGCAATCAACGAACCAATCGTTGAAGTTGCGAAGTCAATGGACAGACTTGGAAAATTGAACTTGATTGTTGACGGTGTCACTTCAAAACTTGGTGAACAAGTTCTTGACGGTATCGATGTTCAAATTGACCAATTTGAAATTAGATATTCATACGAAGTAAAACCGGGACTCGGTGCGGAAGTCATTCCAACATCGCGTGAATTTTGCGAAACGTTAATAGGAATTAATAGAATGTATTTACGTTCCGAAATTGACTTGATTACGGGTTCAATCGGTCGCGACGTTTGGCGATATCGTGGTGGTTTTTATCATAATCCAAAAACAAATCGAACGACGGCGTGGTGTCGACACGAATGGCGTCAACATTTAGTTTTAAAAAAATAATATATGGCAACAAATTATTTGATTTCTACGGAATCACTAAAAAAGAAAGGATTGATTCACCAAAATTCGGACACGAAAATCTTGTCGGTTGCAATCAACCGCGTTCAAGCGATGAACATTCAACCGGCACTTGGTTCGCCATTGTTCCGCGCATTATTGACAAGGGTTTCAACGGATACCTGGTCGACGGATTATCGCGAATTGATGGATGACTATGTCATCCCGGCGTTGGTTTCATTGGTTGACTACAAAGTCGCGCTTTTATCCAATGTTAAAATTACAAACAAGACAACCGGACGTGTGTCGGATGAAAACATCACCGCGAACACGGTATCGGAAACGGTTTCATTCCGTGACGAACTTCACAAGGATGCGGAATTTTATCTTGAACGATTGATCGGATTCCTTGAAGATGATTGCGGAACTAAATATCCGGAATATACTGAATCAATCACAAGAACAAATCATGACTTAAAGAAAATCAAAACGGGGTATCGAATCAATTGGTCAAAATGAGTTTTAAAATTTCAAAGAAACAAATCGAAAAATTAAAAGTTTACCTAAATGGACAAAACGATAAATCAAATAAAAAAGGAACTAAACGAAATTGCAACGGCGCATCGTCAAATAAATGATTTCTTTTTTGGTGACTTCATTGACGCGATAAGTCAAGACACAATCAATTATCCTTTAATGGTTGCAACAATTCAACCGGGTTCAATGACGGACAAGTCTATTTTTGTGAATCTTCAAATTATTATTTGTGATAAATACAATGAGAGTGACTATTCACAAATTGATGAAATTCATTCCGATTGTTTGTCTGTTTGCAATGACATTCGAATCACAATGAAACAAAATAGATTTGAAGATTATTTGTCAATTGAAGGTTCGGTTTCAACCGACCCATTCATCAATCGTGGTCACGATATGACCGCCGGATGGACGATGAATTTGTCACTTGAAGTATTTGATTCGTTGGATTGGTGTGCGATTCCTTACACAACATATGACTTCGGTAACGATTAAACATTAATACACAATAAATATGGCAATAAAAATATTTGGTGACGGCGGACTTGTCACCGTAGACGACGGAACGGAAACACAAATTTCAACGTTTTCATATTATGAAAGTGATGATTCGACAATATCAATTGTTAACAATTCAAAACAAGCGTATGCTTGGAATCAATTGTTTTCGGATATTCAGAAAGAAGACGGAACACAAGCCGGTGCAACATTACAATTGACCCTTGACTACCTGGCGGACATTCAACTTGTTTCTTACAATGGACTTGCGTCGGATATGTTTGAAGGTCGTGTGACTTCGGATGGCGGAACATTCGAATCAAAAACTTGTTTAACTACTTTATTATAATATTATGGCGATTGATTTGGACGATGCAACATTAGTAATCACGGCGAACGGATATAAAGCCGGGACGCTCTATTCATTAAAACCATACGACGGAAGCGGTGACGCAACGGTGACACGTTCGACAACCGCAACAAGAATGAATTCAAGTGGATTGATTGAAACGGTTGCGGTGAATGTTCCGCGATTAGATTACACGAACACGACGTGTCCGTCAATATTAGTTGAAGGACAATCGACAAATTTACTACATTACTCCGATGATTTTGCAAATAATTATTGGACAAAAACAAGGGCGACAATCACAAGTGATTCAATAGCGTCACCGATTGCATCGGTCAACGCGGACAAGATGATTCCCGAAGTTATTTCCGGAAACCATTTTGTAAGAAGAACAACAAGCTCGTCAAATACTTCGTTCACATTTAGTGGATATTTTAAAGATGGTGGGTATAATATTTGGTTGCGTTTTACGGGTGCGGCATTTGACAACCGTGTTGAATATGGTTTTAATTTAACAAACGGAACGGAAATTGATTTCGTTCAAGCCGGGACAATTACCGGTTCAAGAACTTTTGTTTCACTTGCGGATGGATGGTATCGATTAATCGTGACAATAAATGTTCCAAGCGGTGAACCAAATCTTCAAAATTCAATGTTTGCATATAACGGAAACGTTTCATTCACACCGGATGGAACAAGTGGATTCTATATTGTAGGCGCACAATTGGAAGAACAACCAAGTGTTTCAAGTTATATCCCAACAACAAACCAAACGGTGACGCGTAATGCGGACGTAATTGAAGTGACGGGATTGACGGGAACATCAACATTGACCGAAACATTTGAAGACGACACAACGAACGTCATTTCAAATCCGTCAACGTACACAATGAGCGAAGGACGAATCAAAAAAGTTGTTCGATTATGATTATATATAAGTTAGTTTATTCAAGCAAAGAAGAAGCAATTTCCGATTTGAGTTCAAGAAATCTTGAATCGATTGTTTATATCGGACAAGTTATTGATGTCGAAGCGGTTATTGATAACGACGGAAATGAAGTTGTTCCGGCAACATTTAAAGAAGGTTATTGCGTTGACGTAATGTCTTTGACAATTATCAATTTTGAAAACATTGTTTTTCCAAAATCGCCATCACATAAATTTTTCGGTCAATGATTAGTGAAACGATTACATTCAAATTTTGCGCATATATGACCGCGTCATTGACTGCTTTTTTTATTCCTATTAGTTGGGCAATCACATCGGTTATTGTTGTTGTTTTAATCGACACGATTACGGGTGTAATGGTCGCCGGTCAAAAAGGAATTAAAGAAATCAAGTCGCGTAAATTGTCAAACATCATTTCGAAAGTCATTTATTATTTGTGTGCAATTATATTGTGCCGAATTTCCGAACTATTTATTGACGATACAATTCCATTTGTGAAATTGGCGTTGATTAGTGTGATGATAATTGAAGCGAAAAGCATTGACGAAAACTTCAAGAAAACATTTGGATATTCGTTCATCGACAAAATGTTGACATCTTTCAAAAATTTAAATAGAAAGTAAACGATATATTTATATATCTTCGTTTTGCTTATTTCATAGTTAGTTTAAAGACCGATGCAAGGATTGAATTTTTTGTGTCGGTCTTTTTTTTTAATACAATCATAATGAGTAAATTTCTTTACATATTGGACGCCGGACACGGTGGTATCAATCCGGAATCCGGTCAATATGTTACGCCAGGGAAACGTTCACCATTTCACGAAGACGGTTCAATCCTTTATGAAGGTGTTGAAAATCGACGCAAGGTCAAAGCAATAATATCGTTGATGAAAGAAAACAATCTTGATTGTGTTGAACTTGTTGACACATGGCAAGACGTATCACTTCGGGAACGTGTTGAAAACGTCAACAAATTAACACACGAACGTGAATGTATATTCATATCTATTCATTCGAATGCATACGGTCGCGGATGGACATCACCGAAAGGAATTTCAATATATCACTTCGAAGATTCAAAGCAATCCAACAAAGTCGCGAAAATATTTCATCAAGAATTGACTTGCAATTTTCACGGACTTACAAAAGATAGGGGAATCAAAGAATCAAGATTCTATGTTTTGAAAAACACACGATGTCCGGCGGTACTTTTGGAACTTGGATTTCATTCAAACAAAGAAGAATCAAAAAAAATAATGTCAAACGAATGGATCAAACTTGTCGCAAAATCGGTTGTTGATTCGTGTAATATTTTAGAATTATGAAGAAATTAATTTTGTTTTTTTTACTGACTTCTTGTTCCGCTCCATATCATATCCGAAGGGCGGTGAAAAAGAATCCGAATATTATCACCGAAAAAATTGACACGGTTCGATTCACGTTCAATCAAATTGACACGATTGAAAGAATTTCAAACGATACGGTTTATACCGAAATAATTGTTCGCGAAATTGACACAATGTTTTTGACGAAGTATAAATTCATCGACGGTGACGATATTAAGACGCGTCAAGAAATCCGTCAAGATGCAAAGACCGAACGAACGGAAATTCGTCAAGACACACGTCAAGAAATTAGAACACGATTAGGTCGTTCCGGTTTTACCTGGAAATTACTTTTGATTTTAGTTGGATTGTTAGTTGTTGCTATTTTATTAATACGAAATGAAAGAAGATGAAAGGACGAAAAAGAAATATTCGAAGATGGGTGAATGAAGAAGAATGCAATTTGTTGATTGAACTTAGAGCGTTTGAAAAATCGTGCAAGGAACAAGGATTGAATCCGGAGCAAGTCAAACACGGTTGGTTTAAGTCAAAAGAAACAAGTTTATTTGTAAAGAATCCAAAATTCAAAAGTGAAGATTTTCAAAAGTCGGATGACTTAAAGGAACGAATCATTGAAGAATTGAAAGAACATTCACCCAAATATCCAACCATTAAAAGAACCAAATCAAAGGACGGTCATCTTCTTTTGATTGACCCGGCGGATATTCATATCGGTAAACTTTGCGATTCGTTTGAAACCGGTGAAGATTATAATCAACAAATCGCAGTCAAACGAGTGAAGGAAGGTGTTCAAGGAATACTTGACAAAGCGCAAGGGTGGAAAATCGACAAGATTATTTTCGTTGGTGGAAACGATGTTCTTCACACCGACACGCCGAATCGAACGACAAGCGGAACACCACAAGACACGGACGGAATGTGGTATGATAATTTTTTGACCGCAAAAAGATTATATATTGACATTCTTGAAACATTGATTTCGGTTGCGGATGTTCATTTTGTTTTTAATCCATCAAATCACGATTATCAATCCGGGTTCTTTTTGGCAAATGTAATCGAAACGCATTTCAGAAACGCGAAGAACATCACATTCGATTGTTCGATTTCGCATCGTAAATATTCAACGTATGGTCAAAACTTAATCGGAACGACACACGGTGACGGCGCGAAGTTTTCGGACTTGCCGTTGTTGATGGCGCAAGAATCAAAAGATTGGAGCTCGACAAAACATCGATACATTTTTACACATCATATTCACCACAAACAATCGAAAGATTTCGGAAGTATATGTGTCGAATCACTTCGTTCACCATCCGGAACGGATTCGTGGCATCACCGAAATGGATATCAACATTCACCGAAGGCGGTTGAAGGATATATTCATCATCCGATTCACGGACAAATCGCCAGGTTGACACATATTTTCTAAATAACACAATCACAAATCAAGAACGGGAACATATTTTTGTTCCCTTTTTTTTTGTTGATAACTTTGTGTAATTCAAAAATATACTTATATTCGCATATGTCATTGACCAAACGATATGACGAAAAAATATAACTATGAAAGCAATTTTTGAAAACAACAATGAATTAATTTACACGGCACTTTATAACTATCAAGACGTAACATTTGAACAAGGTAACGCGATTAAAAGCGTTATATCTACAAGTGATATGGCATATGAATGGTATAAAAAAACGGATATAGCTTTTTGTGAAAATGAAAAATATTTTGGTATTGTTGTCACGACACAAACAAAAAAGTTTTTGTCTGAATGTGGCGCGTTTGATTTAATTGACAACGTTGAAAAGTTTTACATTAAGCAAGATGTAATAAATTATATCGACACGTTGAATGATTGGAAACATCAACTTAATACTTTAAGAAAATACTTAAAAAGAAAATAATAACAAGGGGGTGAGATTCCCCCATAATTTTAAAACTTAAAAAAACTATTATGACAATTTATTCAGTTAACGGAAATTTTTATGAGAACTATGATTTAGCAGTTCTAAATGCCATTGGTACAAAATATATGGTTAAGTCACACGAGTTAGTAGAGGGATACGAAATAGACATTGAAACAAGCGACAACAAAAGACTATTGACATTCATTGACGAAAGTGGCAAAGAATATTCAATTGATTTTAAGGTTTCTTTTTCAAAGGAAAATGATGCACCATTCGGAGAAGAATATATTGATTATGAAATAGAGGGTATTTGGGTTGAGGGAGAATCTTTAAGCAGTCTTAATTTAAGTCAAAAATTCAAAAATGAAGTTGAATATGAGATTGAAAGATTGGCAGAAATTGAAGTAAGTGAATTATGAATACATTCGATAAAATACAATTAGTAGTAGCTTTAATTTTAGGGTTGGTAATAGTACTAATAGTATTAAATAGCGACAATGTATAATCGCAAATTGATTGAATTTAGACATT
>Ga0209092_10001926_pt1 | contig 19607 bp, 13 predicted proteins | sample FraStrMetagenome_FD_187446 | JGI IMG/M metagenome (GOLD analysis project Ga0209092, IMG submission 187446) | Marine eukaryotic phytoplankton communities from Arctic Ocean - Fram Strait ARC3M Metagenome (SPAdes) (version 2) | ecosystem: Environmental > Aquatic > Marine > Oceanic | place: Fram...
TTATAATTATTCTTTTTTGTTCCATAGACGAATACATGTATTTCGTGTTCGCCTTGTGTCACAATTATCAGAGTACTCTCTGGTATGTGTTGTGTACGGAAAAACTTGTTTGGCAAGAAACTTACTCCCAACCAAGCCAGTCGATATCTTGTCTCTCTCTATTTCCAAACCCACTCTTGATACCTTTTGACTTTGGAACCAAACCATTGCAATAAACCGTGCACATTCTCCATATACCGTATCTAACATATTTCTACGAGTACCGGTAGATCTACATTTGCATTGTGTTTATACACAGGATGGATGGTATGCACTCCTGCTTGATTTCTCATACCCACACACAAACACACACACACACACATTTCACCTCCCCATCCGTTCCATTTGCCAGGATGCTCCTTTTTTCACACAACAACAACCAACACCAACACACATTTTTTGAAAAACACACACACACACACACGAAACAAGGGCCTTCTCTTATCACAAATCCAAATCCACTTCCTATTCCCATGGAATATGAATGCCGCATTATTATTGGAACAAGCCGCAGGGAACTGTTTGACTTACATCCAATTCCCATCCAATTCCAATCCCAATTCCAATTCCAATTCCAATTTCAATTCCAATCCAAGCAGCCTTGCCATACTCGAATCCCTCCTCCACATCATTCCTCCTACCAATAATAATAATACCAATACTAATAATACTGCAACAACCACAACCACAACCAACCATACTTGGTCACCGCTGGAATCTTCCAACCCTACTGCTAGTAGCAACCACCATTATCATTTGGATTTGGATTTGGATTTGGATTTGGATTTGGATGTGGGAGAGGATGAGTGTCGTCAATGGTATCAGGCTTGGTATGAATTCATACGTGTGCTATTAGATCATCCTCGATTATGGAATCATCACGAGAATAATAATAATAATAATAATAAGGAGGAGGAGGATGGGAGTGGGTGGTTGTTTCGTGGCATTGGCATTGTGCATCAATTGGTCCAGGAGTATTCCCATGTGGTGGATTTGAGTCGTGTGATTTCGATTCCAGTGGATGTTCGTGGGAATGGGAATGATTCGGGTGCGAATGAGAATCATGATGCGAGTTGTGGTGAGGAGGATGGGTTAGAATTAGGATTTGCCTCCTCCTCCTCCTCCTCATTGCTGGGATTACTCATGAACTTTTTCACCCGACTGCCAAACCTGCATTTAAAATTCGTGGCCCATCAAACACGACAACGCTACGAAATTCTAAAATCGAATGTCATGGATCGTACTCAGGCTAATATACTGGCAGAAGAATGTGCTGTGGAAGCCAATGGAACATTTCATAAAATGTTACGGCAGATTCGATATATTCTATGGCATTTGTATGTTAGTTTGAATGAAAGGCGGCGGATGGTTATGCGTCGGCGTTTGGGGTGTTATTTGAATATGTTTGGTGGTGTGGGGAGTTTTTCCAATACTAAGGATGTGACTGGGTTGAGTGAAGTTCTGTCAGTGGTGCAGGATATTGTGGTTGTATCGGTTTTGCCGTCTCATGCGAAGGAGGTGGAGTTGGTTGAGAGAGATTTGGCAATGAATTTGTTGGTACCACTGTTTTCGAATAATTGTTTAAGTAGGTATGAATTTGCGTTGTACATTATTTTGGGCGGAGAGTCGCGGCGCGGCACTAATTTATATATTTTTGTTGTAAACTTGGTTCACAGTTGGCGGGATCAGCAGTGTACTTTGGCAAGTTACTACGCTGCACTTAGTAAGCTCATCATCACAATAGTTTCTAGAAAACCAATTTGCAAAGATTCTAACAGTAATTTTGCAAATGAGATTTTTGAATCTATTGCCAACTCGTCTTCGTCGTCGATATGGCCTAAAAATATTCATACAGGCAAGCTTATCCTCATTCTATGCATGGTGCAGGTAAGCCAAATTTTACATAATGTATAAGATAATCTATGTACAGATATGTAAATATATCAATGTGTATATTAATTTAGCAACTCTCTTTCATTATGTTTCCTATAGGAGCTTTTCCCGTACTTGTCACAGCGAGTTAGTACCGAATCACTCTGCAAAATATGTTCTCTGTTTCGATCGGAGCATTCGCAGGTAGCCGAAAAATCGTTAATGTTCTTTAGCGATTCATCTTTTATCAGATTGATCAAGAACATGGACAGTATTGAGAATGATAACAAGAAAACTACTTATGATTGCAGCTCGAACTGTTTTCCAAACAATAAGTTGCCTAAATCTCATAATCATCAGCGACGACTTCCCACAACATTTACGACTTTAGAAACGAAGCCGTATATCGTTATGGACAAAGAAGGAACGACGAAGGTGCTGAAGAAGAAAAGGAAGAGTGTGGCAGAAGTTATTTTATCTGAACTTATTCGACCGGGCGCAATGCATTGGAATCCAACTGTTAATAAATTTACAAGATTGGCTATATTTGAAATGGAAAAGATATTAACAAAAAGTAGGTTCACAAAAATTATAAAAGGGATTTTTTCGAGAGATGATACAGTCAATCATAATTCGATAAAAAATGTTCGATCGGGTTGGAGGGATTCGAAAAAGAAACCAAGTCTAGGAGTAACGGGGGTTGCCCCGTGGGCTAAAATGCAGACAAGTAGTGCTGCGATAAAGACAAATAACTGCGGCAACAATTTATCGAGTGATGGCGTTTCCACTTTCTCTAAAAAATACACAGAGTACTTGAATTTGCTTGTCCCCATGGCAGATGAAATAAAATGTGACCCAGATTCGGTTGACCTAAGTAAATCGAAATTTCATAATTTTGGTAAGTATAGAATGGTACTTTATGTAATAAATTTACAATCCATACTAGTTTTTAATTAAAATCACCATTTTTGCGGTCAATTTAGTGTTCGAATCTGCAAAACACAAGCTTTTAGGAGAGGTAAGTAAACTTAGCATTTTTAACATGCCCTACAATTTCTATATTCAATTCGAAATGTTAACATTGATGTCTACATATTCATAAATTCATTAGGGTGCGTTCGGTACAGTCAAATTTGCAAAATACATCGTAAAGTCGAGAGATTCACATAAGAATTGGCCATGTTATGCAATTAAATGCATAAATAAAGAAAAACTCGTGGAATTTGATTACTGGTCTAACGTGAACAGAGAAATGGCAATTTTGATGTTGATACAGGAGCAGAATTTGAAAAATGATAGTAATTGTGGAAATAAAACATGTAATATCATCAAATTTCATACTTCCTTCTTTGTAAATCAAGATGTTTATTTGGTTTTGGAATATGCGCCTTTCGGGGACCTCTTGAATTACCTGCCAATTCAGTGTAATGGGCAAATTCGATATATAATGAATGAGGTGAGTTATTCCAAACTTTTGATTATTGTAAGATAGTATCGCGCCTACTCAACCTAAGAGTTCTTCGCAGGTGTTATCGGGTTTACTTGCAATACACAAACTAGGTTTTGTTTATGGTGATTTGAAGCCAGAAAATTTGCTTGTCTGTAGGGAAAAGGTGCGCCGTCAGGCTATGATTTTTTTTCTTAGAACAAAAGAACTGATTTATGTTTTATTTTGCAGCGAATAAAAATAGCAGACTTTGGAGCTAGTCGTCCCGTCACTGATCCTGCTAGAGATCAACTGGAAGGAATGGGAAACTTGTTCGAGAAAATGAGGGATGGGCATTGGTTGTCGTCATCTCAAGGTGACAATGTAGATTTTTCGGAGGAAAAATACGGTGAGAGAGTTGAAGGCACAGTTGCATATTTGCCTCCTGAAATAGTTTCATCATCACCAAAAGACTCCCCCGACAAGTTGACCTTTCTTGATTTCAAGACTGATAGTTGGGCTCTAGGCTGTCTACTTTTTCAAATATGTACTTGCCGTATCCCGTCGAACAAACTCCCCGCTGGCAAAAGGTCCAACGATTCAAATATAAGTGAGAAAATCGGATTTGAGAACTTCCTTTACGGCCATGTGTTACCGAGTTCACATTTTTTGATGCAACAAGATTTAATTTTAGATTTGCTTCGTCATTTGTTGGTTGGTTACGAAGAAAGATATTTGGTCGAGCAAGCGAACGAGCATCCATTTATACAAGATGGACCTTGCATTACTCTCGATATTGCTGATCAACGAAAAAATGCGTCATCATCTTCTACGTCTTTGAACAAGAATCAATGGGCGCGAAGGCAGTATAGTTCAATTTGGGCACCATTAAATCCTACTTTTGATATATCTAGTGATGATGATTTCAATGAATTTTTTGATGGAGAAAGATATGGAAACATTAATGTCGGCAAAGAGGCTTTGGCTCCGTTCTCGTCAGTAGGGCAGGTCATACCAATCCCATCTAGTTAATGTATCTAGCGCACAGCCATAAATGCTTTTTATTTGTAAAGTTTTACTTTACAGTAATAGAGATACGCGCGTTATTCTTTACTTTACTACTCTTCAAAACAAAAAGTCAATCGGACTAACACGATGAGTGCCCTTTTGTAGTAAATTTTGTGTTACCACGCCATTATTTTGTAAAATTTCTTCAGCTTTTAGGAGTTCATAGATGAAAGATTAATAAATTCATATGGCAGACGAATCAAATTTCAACATCACCAGTGCACGTTGCTTCAATCACCTAAATATTTTTCCTTCCAAATATGCCAAGTTTCCAGAATCACTCATCACGCACAAAGGTATTGTCTACTGTCTACTCCTATTATTTCGTCTGAAAATTTTTCCATGGCAAAGATCAACACACCGGCCATTTCAAAGTGAATTACCTCGGTTCAGTATCCTACACAGAGTACTTTTAAACGTACTACGTACGAACGAATGGTAACAGAACCATACCATACACGCGGGATAGAAACTTTCTACAAGACTCGCATCTACTTTAAAAAATAAACTGCAACGCAAAATTTACGTGAATACGATCCATCCATTAGCGATTATCCTCTTTCTCTATCTTCAAAGAGAGATTATCATTGCATTAACATGTATTATTAGTAATAATAATATTTTCAAATCTATTTTACACCCAAAAACAAACGTTACTCATGGGTTTAGCACCCATTAGTTTTCATGTCATTTTTGTGTCATTGACCTACATGTAGGATCTATCTATCGTCATTTCCCGAACACTGAACAGAGGGAAAACCAATGATGATAATGCTAAACGGCTGTTCTCTTGTTTTTGTTAAGAACATCGACAGTAGTTTGAATAAATTTTAGCTACTTACAATTATTAGAAATAGAAACGGGATTCACGTTACCTATATATTGTGAATTGTGAAATAAAACGAGATCTACCGTTTTCGAGTCGAAAAATCCAGCATCACTTAAGCTAATTTTATATATATATTTATCGGACATTTTTGAATCTGTAACCGTAAAAAGGTCCATGTTTGTGTGTGTGTCATAGTCGGAGCACGTTGGTAGATTAAAAAAAATTTTCTCTCTCCAAGGTGAAATATGAATTCACATCACTCTTCTTTCATAAAAACGTAAATTTTTTTATCTCTTACTCCGAGTGGAAACCAATGTTTCAAAACCTACAAAAAATAACATAGAGTAAATGCCAACACCATGACGACCACGTACCATCCTACCACAACTCAAGACCCAATTTCGTTACAGGTAGGTCATCATGTTTTTTTCTTCTTTGTTGCAAACAGTCCAACGAAATTCACGTGACAGACAGACTCTCCCAAGTAAAGTTAAATTAGCGTTGTGACGCAACAGGACGGAGTTTCCCCCATCTTATCTTTTATCTCTGAATTCAACGCATCGATCGCAATCCATCGTTTTGTATACAGTTTCCTTCTCTTTGCTTTTTTTAAAATTTTATTGCAGACTGTTATAATAATTCCAGTGACTATTTTCCGTTACATGTTTGGCATCCGTGTCTGAATTCTGAATATCAGATTTAGTTGCAGTTTTTGTTTTTGTTGTTGGCCTTTTATTTAATTCTTTGTTTGAATTTGATTAATCAGGGCAATCAGAATACTATGAACGAACATGATCATGAACGTGAAATTGCAAAGGATTTTGAACAGCTTTGTCGTGTGGGGGAAAATGATGATAGGCTGAAGGATCGTCTACAGTCTCAATCCAGTCCAAACAGTGTGTTGGATTATGCGTCAGCTGCTTCGGCTGTGTATCGCAAAGGGGATGGTGATAAAGGGATGAGTTTGCCTGGTAAATTACAAGGGAAATTGTCCCAGGAGGAAGTGGATCGTGTGGCATTTTATTCCGTCGTTCATGATATGAATTGGTACGTTTGGTTATGAATTTTAAGTTGTTTGCATGCAAAAAATTCACTCTTCAGTATGAAATTTGTACAGCGAATCTATCGAAATGTCCCGACAAGATCAATACACCTTTCAAAAGCTCTATCAACCAACTATTGACGAGGAACGTTGGCTGTTACACGTCATTTCCAATCGTCAAAGTACGATTGACAAAGGGGAAGACGCCAAAGCTTCCTCTCAACCACCTTCTCCGACTTCGTTTTTAGAAGCAATTGGCGAGTCAACCACTGCTCAAAATAACACCGATACCGACACACCAAATCCACTCATTTGCGTATCTCACTCCCGCACTCACCTGTGGAAACCATCCCGATCCTGGTGGGAAGCTAAAAGTGGCAAAAACCCCTGGATCGAACCTCGCTTGCATTCCAGGCGATGGAGATTTTTATGGCCTCTCATTCGGTACCATAAATTCTTGGCTCGGTGTATTAAAAAATTGAAACGTTGTGGAGTTGGATACAACGATGGAGGAGGTTTGCCGAAGTTTCTTCGTAAAGAAGTTGTAAGTATATCCAATCATTTGGCCAGGTTAAGTGAGTTCACCAGTGAGGAGTGGACGGAGGGTCTAACAGAGTTTCATAGTTGGTATTATTGTAAGGATTGTGATTTCGCGGAGTTCTATCATTTTTCACCTATTGTGCCAAGTCATGGGAGTAGCAGTAGGGGTGGTGTGTTTCAAAGGTTATCCTCCAGGCAGCAGCATGAGGAAAGTAGCAAGCAGATGGGGTTTCATGAGCAGTTACTGTTGAGTCGCGAGGAGGGGTCTCTCTTTCCACCTCGTACCAATAATGATACTTCAGATAAGAATAATCACAAGAAGAACCAGAGATCATCCAATGTCCACACTAATGGCCATTGCACACCAACTCGTAGTCCGCGTAGAAACAAGAAGAATTTTACACCACCCAGCAGCACTAAACATCGTCGAAACCATCATTCGAATCGTTACCATTACCCTTCGTATTACGATGATTATGGGAGAGTAATGTATCCATCTGCAGAAGGGTATCCGTACGCCTTACCGCCTCCTCCCTACTATCATCCGCATGCGCATGCTTCGAGTCCAAATCCATTTATGCATCCTACTTTTGGAAGTGTGTACCACTCCAGTGCCCATGCTCACATGTACCGGGATGAGTATTGGACGTCTTCATCTCATTATCAGGGCCCCCCACAGTGTCCTCCTCCTCACAGTGGTGTAGTTAATAACAACAGTGTTTATTATACATCATTGGATGATAGTTTTGATCAGAAGAATTGGGGTCATTTAGATCCCATGCAGGCTTTGGCGAGCCCTACGAGAAGTTTGCACAACTGTAGTTATGTAAATAATGAAAGTGTAAGTGATGATGATGATGCGGAAAATAAAGATGATAAGGGGGAAAGTGACCAAGAAAATGTTGACGTTCCAGCAACTCCAAGGCGAAACAAGAAGTATTAGATCCATCCACTCAAGGAAGGTTGATCGTAAGACATAGATTATAAAACTAAAACGAACAACTTTTTGATTGTCTGTGTTTCTCATTACGATTATTAAATATGTAACTTCGGTTTGTCTTTTTTCAAATCAGAGAAATTGTCGTGGAAAGGTTAATGACAATGATTTTGAAATTTTTTATTGGGACGAATGGAGATGCAAGCACTTCGTTTCGACGCCTTCCCACATTTATCACTTCTTGCGAATGAAACTTGTGTTTTCTATCGAATCATTTTATACACGTCATCATTTTCCCTATTACTGAACCATGGACAGCCATATTCTGCTGCCTGAGTAGCATTTTGTAAGGATACAATACATACGTACAAACTCATAATAAATGTGAAAGATGTGTAAACACATGAAAAATTGATCTATTGTTATGATGTGTTCTTTCATTTAAGATTAAAAATGCAGCCCTTACACGCTCATCAATTTATAAATATATAGGGATACCCGATCTAGAGAGTTATCAGCATAAGTCTCTTCTATTTGCGGATGAAGATATTTGAAAACTAGAAACATACTTTATTTGACCATAAAAATAGTTTGATATTTATTTTTCGTCAACTTTAGAATCCTACGAATATAAAATGTCATCCTTCCCAGCGAAAGCATCAAACGGCTCCCTTAAAGTACTCACTATAATATTATATTTCAGATTATCGACATTGAAATTGATCCAACTGATTCACCATTGCCGCTCTTATTAAAAGTGGTTCCACGAGTCGCTTTTTGTAGAAGGCGAAAAATTTTAAAAGTCGGGAAAACAAAATCAACCATCACAATTTACAACACTTATAAATTAATAGAATGTTTACATTTTTTACTTATTGGTGAATGTTGGTGGGGTTTTCTTTTTTCGGAAATTCTGAATGGCTTTAGTTGTTATTAAATATATATTACACTTATTTTCACTTCTCTACATTCGTACTGTTCTCTATGTCAACGTGGTTTAATGTGTCGATCATTCGGCTAAATCGATGGTACTTGGAACTCTGCTCGGATCTTCAAATATTGCTTGACATATCTCTAACTAATCATCACTCTTTAGAAGTCCAAGTCCTGCACCCCCTTCCGAACGAAATCGATTCGACATATGACTTGTGGCATTCTAAAAACTCATTTACTGTTTCATCAAGCATAAAAGTTACGATAAAGTTGTTCTCATATTCGTCTCTCAAAAACATAGGTACATCGACACTAATTTCAAGGAATCCTCGGCGCAAAAAGCCTGTACTTTTCGCACATCTTAAAATAACGTTTTGACTTTCTAATTGATTCTTCGTTTCGCCGAATGTACAAACAATAATAAATTCCCCTACTACATGTTGGTCGTGTTCGAATAAAGTATCGTGGGGTTATAACTTTACCGAACTTGCACTTGTCCCGTGTATAGAAAACCCAATAGGTACACCTGCAGTGATGCAAAAGTGACTATGCTCCACTTTATACAATTTACCTACGGCGTTTTCATCAACATGACACGGAATATGCCATCTTGCGCAACAATAATGACATAATGCCCCCACAAAATGTTCAATGATATTGTATCATAAGATTGAAGTTTTTCAACATATGATTCCTGTGCATAATTAAATAATCAACTTGAAGCCCATCATCAGCATCTAATCTTGTTTCCAAAAATTATTTTTTACTCTCAAACTTATTATTCCGTAAATTATTATCAAGATTGGGATCCATTCGAATTATCCAACGAAAGTTTTGAGAAGTTTGATGAGCCATGAAGAGAAACAAAAATATTTAATCAGCATACCCTAGCTCTACCAAGAGTGGGTAAGGACACCTGATGCTGCATAAACCTCATGTTTACAATATGAACAAAATCAACATACCAATGATAATCCTTTCCCTGAACGAATGAAGAGGAAAAGGATGCTGCTCGTAGAGTATAACCGTGCAAGTACAAGAACATGATGATCGTAGTATGAATAGGAACGATGATGAAAGTCCACATCATTTTCTTTAGCAGGATCATTCCCAACCCCTGGTCACACTTCTGATGGAATCGTTTCTTCTTTATCGATTTGCGAACATTTCATTGTCATAGTTGTTTTCTTGAATATTATGAAATGAAAATGTTTGGGGATATTTTTTCAGAAAGCCCTTTTGGATGAGGAGACTGAGGAGAGCAACGAAAAGCAGGCGTGGCCTATTGTGTCGTTAAGTGAAAATTATCGTTTATTACAGAGAATGAATTATCTTCGGATAAAAAATATCATGACTTGAACAAAAGATTTACTTACTGAAACCGCGTTAAATAGGAGTCATTTGGAACAGGATTTGACTTTGTACACTCGTTTGAAGCAGAATGCAACTCTTCTCAAAGGTTTTATCTAATTATACATTTCAAAATTATCAAGCGTTCGTGACATAACTTCAAATAATTCGTTTCGGAAAGAATTCGAGATGCGCAAATCAGAAATCAACGTGTCACTCACAACTCACAATCCCACAAAGCTCTTTCCAACATCAGAATCACTGTCAAAATGACCTTTTTTTTCTCAAGCAGATCCTCCATTCCCTTCTCCGTTTTATGTAAGGCATCCTTTGTTGCGTGCTCTGCGGCATTACTAGTAATTAGTGGCAGCTCGAGTTTTGCTCAGGCTCAGGTAAATAACTTCCCTTTCGAAAGACGTGCGCATGAATTTTTGTTTGCATATAAATTACGGTGTGTGTGTGTGTGAGAAATCAGCATGTACCAAATTAAATCATATGACATGGCGTGATATCAAATGAAATCAAATAATGATATCTGTCTCTGATTGCCTTGCTGTCTCGTCTCTCTCCTCCTCCGTCGCTTGAAAGATACTGCATACACCCGTTTCTTTACTTATACGGTTCGTATCGAATTCGAGCGCACACTCGCACGAGCAATAGCAGAAGCAGCAGCGTATTTACTGCAACACTCATGCGACTTATACAATTCAATGTTCCTAATTTTTAGGAGCTTATCTTTTCGAATGTCGGTGAAGCGAATGATGATTGGCTTGGTACTGACGTAGCGATCTCAGGCGACGGAATGTATATGGCAGCAAGTGCGCGTTATTGAATTGTCAATGGCATTAATTATGTAGGATATGCGAGATTGTATGCCAAGTCAGAAACGGATTGGAATATGATCCAGCAAATAAACGGCACTGTACCAAATGATTATTTTGGTCGGTCACTCGATTTGTCACATGACGGATCGTTACTGACCGTAAGTTCAAGCGGTGGCGCTGTTTACATGTATGAATTATCCAGCAGCACCTTCCTCTATAAATTGCTTTATACCGCCGATAATATAAATGCTTACGAAGTATCCGTATCAGGCGATGGCATGGTCGTCGGTATTACATCTAGAAGTATTGGAGCGAGGATCTTTGAAAGGATCGGTGATGGATTTCAGGAGCGAGGCACGGCTATTTCAAATTATGGTTATCAAAGTGGCATTGCTTTGAATTATGCCGGGAACATTGCAGCCATTGGTGATCAGGTTTGGTCCTCGTACACTGGTCGTGCTGCTGTGTTTCAGTGGAAGGATGACAATGAAAATGGATTGATGCAATGGATGCAGATGGGCTCTGATATTACAGGGGATGCTGCTAGTAACTATTTAGGCGATTGGGGATGTTTATCCATCTCGCATGATGGATTTGCTGTTGCCGTTGGTGCACAGGGATATGATAAAGATGAAATGACGGACATGGGTCTTGTTCGCGTGTACAATTACGATTCAATAAGCGACACTTGGAAGCAAAGCGGGAGCGATCTCGTAGGAAATGACAAGGAAGACAAATTCTCCAAGACTGCATTCTCGTCCGACGGGGCTTATCTTGCTGTCGGAGCATACAACGGTAATTATATCAAAGTCTTCGCAAAGAATGGCAACAACTACGAAACAGTTGGAGACACGATTGTCGGTGAAACAGAAGGAGACAGATTTGGATTCTCTGTTGACATGCCAGCCGACGGAGCTGCCCTGGCCATTGGCGGTTATGGGTTTGACAGTTACAAAGGTAAAATATATTTCTACGATGCCTTTTTGTCGTCATCTCCGTCCTCCCCCACCATCGATCCAACTGCGTCATCGTCACTACCTCCATCATTTCATAAACCGAGTGTTCGAACGCGATTTCCAACATTCTCGCCATCCTTAGTAACAATTGTAAATCAAAGTGCAACACCATCGAAGGATCGAAGTGCCGTTCCGTCTACATCTCCGAGTGTCACTCCAAGCATCACTCCATTCTCATCTCCAAATGTAACTCCATCTTCAACTCCAAGTATTACACCATTTGGAGCATTCGCACCCTCTATTATACCTACTGCTACTCCGTCTTCAACTCCTAGTATCGCACCAGTTAGAATGTTACGTAAAACTCCGTCTTTAGTTCCAAGCATCGCACCACTTGAACCTACTAGTGTCACTCCAAGTATCCCTCAAAGCATGTACCCATCCTTTATTCCGTCGACGTCACCTATGAAGGAGCCATCAACAGCACCTTCATCTTTGACACTAGTAGAAAGTAGCACGATTATCTTCATGACGACTACGGGAGTATCGGTTACAGATGTAACCTCGAACTCGTTAACAGCATTGGGCGCTGTCACAACGGACTTTTTCAGAAACGCGACTGACTTAACTGTTACAGAAGTGAACATCATCGTAGCTAATCTTGATGCCAACGTCATTGATAACAGTGGACGTTTTCTTCAGGGCGATGATAGTGCTACATTCTTGTTTCAGATAGGAACATTATCGTTAGCTACTACGGCAGTGTACGTATTTCTAGTGGATTATTTCATGACCAACATAGTGGACTTCACAATTTTGATGCGCGATTCTGATAAGGCATTTTCCCAACTAATTGGCTTGCAAATTAATAGTGCACCATCTTCATATCCGAGTCTGTTGTCATCAGTGATTCCCTCGGCTAAACCCATGATTGATACGGAGAGTGACGTGACGTCAGAACCCACAAAATCTCCCACTGTATCTCCGACTGTCTCTCATGTACCTACGATTTCCTCCATGCCATCGCTGGATCCCACATCCAATCCTGCAAGTGATCCATCGAGTCTCCCGTCAAAAGTACGATCAGATGTGCCGAGTCAGACGCCTAGTTTGACCCCACCTATAACGTCAACCTTTTTGGTTCCATACGAGCGTACGACCAATTCAACGACGCATAATTTGACAGCAGTGGAAGCAGTCCTGAAAGAAGATGATGTATCTTTGTTAGAATACTTATCTGCCGACGAAGCGCTTTTGGATGAGCCATTTGAGGTAGAGAGCGTGGTGTCACAAGTTATCAATGCGGATGATACGAATGTGTGTTTTGGTAGTACTTATTTATGTTACACTATCAATACAAATGTGAATGTGACACGATATCCGGTTACGTATTCCACCAATCGGTCGGAACTGATCGTATTTAGTTCGGTATTGGACTTCATGGAAGAGCGCGACATTCCGATAGTGCCTGACTTTTTCGTCCCGGATAATGTCGAGTCAATCCTGTCGATTGTTTTTGGTGGAGTGACGGTGAATGAAATGGATGATGTGGAGGTGGAAGCTTTTGAGGCTGCTACCTTTGACTTTTTGTTTGACAATCTCGGTCAAACGTTGCCGCCTGTTTTGATTGAAAAAGTGACATTCTTGTCTCAATCTATGAGTCAGCCTAGTATTGGTGATGAGTCATTCTCAGTAGATAATGAAGAAGAACCGACTGAAGCCGAGCTAACTGTAAATTTCGGTGTTAGCGGTGAGTACATACCGCCGCCAGAAATTGATTTTGATGTGGTGTTATTGGAAGTATTTGATGAAGAAGGACAAGACGATTACCTGGAAGTTCTTTTGGCGAGCGACAATGAATATTTTAACGCGACACCTAATTTGGATATTTTGGACGTACAAGTAATGGGTAGTGCCCCAGATGATCGGTCCAGTGGAAGTGCATTTGGTCTCCTTGGTGATGAGGGAGGGTATTCAATTATTGGGGTCGGGTGTGCAACCGTTCTGCTTATTGTAGGTATGCTCGTACATGAAAAGCACTTACGTCGTTCACGAACGAGACAGCGTAACGAGTTTTTGAAAACTCGACATTTGGAAGCGCGCAGGTTACAGAACGAGCGCTTTGGTGTACAGGATCGGGATTATGCTGTGGTGGAGGAGGAAGTTGAGAATATAAGAAGTAACAGTGATAGTTCAATCGGCTAAATCGATGGTACTTGGAATTGTGGTGTAACAGGTTTTTTTGCCATCAGCTAGAAGTTCTCCTAAACGTGTACTTATATATATATATATAAACCAGTTGTTACCCGCTCTTTGAGCGAAGTTAGTCAAATAATATCATTACAGTAATTAGTATTTCGTAGCGTGCTTTTGTGTGAAGTTAGTAAAATCGTAGTATACTTTTCCGGGAAGTTAGTCAAATATCATGAAAATGGTATACTATATCTTACAAACCTTAAACATCATATATTGTTTTTAAGAGGGGTGCTAAAATGTGACTTGTAAAAGTTGTGAGCTAAGAGATTGAGGTGTGGACAGAAGGAAGAAGCGTCTTCCCAATCTAATAAACGGTCACTTCAATGCCGATCTCTATAGCGACATGATATGATTTGGTGTTGTAAATAAAAATTTTCTCCAGCTCTCGCCGTACCTTTCGCCATTTTGTGCGAAGTAACTAAAATATTATTTGAATAGTATGCTACCGTACTTCATTCTTTTGTGGTATATTGTAGTACATGATAATATCATAATAGGCCTATAAGAAGAGGCTATATTCTTTCTAAATGGAGTGCTAAAATGTGACTTCCAAAAATATAGAAAAAGCGTCTTCCCAATCAAATGGTCACCTCAATGCCGGCGTCGATACCGATATGACATGATTCGGTGTTTTAAATAAAGATTTATTCTTGCTCTCGCGTTACCACTCGTCTTTTCGTGAGAAATTCATCTAATACGATTAACGTGCTCTCGCCGTACCTCTCGTCTTTTCGTGAGAAATTCGTCTAATACGATTAACATGTAATTTATTATGCTATCGTAGTTCATTTTTAATTCGTAGTATGCTTTTGTGGTATATCGTAGTACATAGTAATATTATTACAAGCCTATATGATGCGGCTATATTGTTTCTAAGAAGAGAGTGCTAAAATGTGACTCGTAAAAACACGGAAAATCGTCTTCCCAAACGACTGGTCACCTCAATGTCGGCCTCGATATCGATATCGACATGATATGATTCGGTGTGATACAAAGATTTATTCCTGATCTCATCGCACCTCTTGTCGATAGCGTATTGCTAAGCTACTCGTCGGTACCCGGCTTTGAGCAAAAACGTTTATAATACATCTTTTAAAATCAACATATTATGCGCAAAATACAAAATTGTTCAAATATTAACTTTAAGAATTTCTTTCCAAAAACCTGAGACAACCATTTGAAGGCCTTTCATATATACTGTATCAGATATATTTCTATATTTATAAGATATCATATATTCAAATAGGTGAGAAATAGCGCAACAATCAATGATACTGTTTCAGCTTCAAACTTTCAGTCAAATTGCGAACTATTTTTAGGGTGAAATACAACCTCCCTATGAATATTGACACTTGAAAGCCTTCCATTACTTCCTAAACATTGCTTGGAATGAGAGAAATAAATGATGATGCTTTGCTGTCGTTAGATGTAGATCCATAAGAAGAGGAAGCCGAGAAATCGCTAGATTTTGATGACATTTTAGAATTTCGTTTTTAATTTTTACTGTCGCATCCTAGAACGATCATCGACTACTATTTGCTTCGTGTTTTTGCAGCATTTATCTAAATGCGATTATCATTTTTATTGCATTTTCTTGATGTACGACACAATTATTAAGAACGAAGAGATCACCTATTTTGTTGCTGCTCGAGGGAGACAACTTTTTATATTTGATTACCTCCAATGCCGTAGGAATACGTAACAAAAATTCAAGTCAAATATTATAATGGATACCACACAAAAACCAACAACTCCTAATCAGCCATACAAACACTTGCAATGTCAAATGTTTTCGACGTACAATTTAGGCCACTTTTTACGGAGTCAGAATACTCTGATCTTTATTTTGGGTGTTATAGGAGTTGTAACAATCGATCTAGATCTACGTTATGAAATATCAATCATTTTGAAGTCTCCATTGCGGAATAAGTATTCATTTCTTGATGTTCTTGCAACCTCGGCATTGGTTTCGATTATCAAGCAGCGATATACATCTCTTCGTAAATTTTGTTAAGGACTCGAATCTTTAACGTGAGTCACATGAAGACCTGTTCTTATTTTTCTAACTGTATATGTACTTATTTTGTTAACTTCTAGTAGTGCGCCAATTGCGATTGACACAAATATTGGCGTAAAAGACCACCTGATCTTGCACCAAAATATCTTGAACTAATGGTATTCATGAAATCGTTCCATTGCGTCCGATGCGAGTCCAATCTGTGACGAATTTTCGTTTACATAGCCTTACTTTGCTATCTTATTTCATAAGACCATAAAATTTTTGTGTATACTTATTTTGTTAACTTCTACACCGATCGTTATCTCTTTTTTTTCAATATCATAACTATATCATCATAGATTACTACTATTGTATAAGAATTTATAAATTGTAATCTCTTTTTCTTCCAAAATTCTAATAATGTCTTCATATTAGAATGAGCAAAAGTCATTTGGGTGGAGCTGTTTAATAGACCACAATTTTAAATAATGCAGTTAAAGCTGACGATATTGAAATTGGTATGAATTTTGGTAGTGGCGTTATGAATGATAAGGAAAATGAATGGAGTGAGGACGAAGTTGAAATAGAAGAACGTAATGAAGGTGATAAATTCCTTGAAGAATTAGACTCTAACGTAATAATCGATAAACTTCAAGTGCACATTGACCTTTGCGGAAAGATTTTGTCATTTGCTAATCGTAAGGAATAGTTTAGCGACTCTTATAAAGTTTTCGAGCTTCTTGTGAGGACTGAACAGATTATGCTAGCTTATTACAATACATCAACTGAGATGAATAGATACAGGGGGCTTAATTAAACGAGCGAAGGTGAAGCAACGAAGGATATCATCTTATTTCTTCCAGAAGTAAATGAAGCTTTATAAATTAGAGTAATAAGTCCATTTTACTCATATCGTCATTTGATCGTATATTAACACCTATACACATATGTACTTATTCTTGGGATATTAAGTTCTTTTTTCTATTCTAATTAGATCAGGAAAAGCTCAAAATCTGGCCTGGTCATTGCAAGGTATTCCTATACCAGTATACAATCACTGATGTTCCCCGAGATCATAAATTTTGCGATGCATAAATCGCTACAAACATACAGTTTAAAAAAAAACTGTTTTAATCATTGTACGAGCGTCAATCTGTCTATTCGTAAGTAGTTAAGTGATATTAGACTTTCCTTTAGAGAGAGTAGCTTATAAAAAAGCGACAAACATGTTCGTTGTTAAGAGATTTAGCGTCATAATTCTATGTGAACACCAAACTTCTTCATTGCCGTGCTGTGCTGTATTTTTTATTGACAATATCCGTACAATATTGGTCAAAAAATTTCCAAGAAAAGGATGAATTATATTCAAATTCTATTCGATTAATTTAAATGTTTAATCTCACTTTGCATCTTTCGTAACAATCAATATATACTTCGGAGAAGCATCTGCAAAAGTCGTTCTTTTGTCGAGATTGAGTGCGTCTACGATGACTAATTTACAATTTAACAGTAATGACAGGATAGATAATGAATACGGCGTTTGTGGTTAATCAACAATATAGGGGTAGAACAGGACTAACGTTCTTTGTTCTCGGTCATTAAAAAATTAAATTTTGGTACCAATAGCAACAAATATTACCTCTATGTTTACATTCCAGCGCGACGTTGCTGCTGTCATCGTATCTTTCTCGACGACGACGATGTTAGCCCTTTGTACAAAACGAATGCACAGATAAATGTAATATCTGCTATTCCTGAGTATATAAATGTTAGTTGAGTACCCATCTTACTCTGCATCTTTCCACCAACAATAGCCCCCAGCGATTGACCGAGACCACCATACATTGCATTTAAGATGGTCAATAGGGTAGCACTTAGCCCAGGAGGAGATATTCGATGAGCATAGACAGTAGCAGTACTCCAAAATGCACCAAAAGTTGCTCCTCGAAGTGCTTCTGCGGGTAAAGCACCTAATGGATGCTTCATCGATGCATAAATGAAAAAGCGAATAGAATATGCAAGCAAGCTCAAAATCATGATGCGTGTGGCTTTACCATCTGCATCATCCTTCCCATCACCCCCACCTCCTGTCAACTTTTCTGAAAACCAAAACATTGGTACACCTGTCGAAGAAGAAACGAAGCGACTGATTCCCATTTCACGTCCAGTACCACCTACTTCCCGCATGCGAACGTACGCAAAATTCTCGATTATACCACTTGAAAGACCAATCACGAATACTAAAAAGAAAAATACCATGGCATCTGTATTATGAATCAATATATTCAAGCCTCCTCGAATACTATTTTTTTCAAAACTCTTCTTGACCGTTTTTTTGTTTATTTTCTCTTTCTTTTTTTCCAAATGTGTATGTTCAAAGGAACTGATGAACCAATAAGTAGGCAAGCTGATAAGAGCATGCGAAACAAATGCGATTTTATAACCCAAATTGCTACGATGAAGGAGGAACCCGATCCCAGACGATCCCAAGCCAAACCCTAGCTGCCCCCACAACCTCAACTTGCCATAGCTTCCTTGCTTGCCTTGATTATTCAGCATATTCATGACACTCGAATCCAACAAGCTTTTGACAGGAGCATTCAATAATGCGGTAACAAAAACTGTGACAACAAGCCAAGCTACGTCCTTTCGTAAGGAAATGCATAACCTTGTCAACAATGAAGTTACAAAAGTAAACTTCAAAATCATCTTGTGTTCATTGGTTCTATCAGCCATCATACCCCAAAGCGGTGCCACGAGAAAGGTTGTAAACGGGTTCACAGCTCCCAACAAACCAATATAATGCCCATCATGTCCCAAACTATGGTAATAAACGGGCAAATACGGCAATAGACTGCCAAGACTAGCATAATAAGTAAGAAATAATATCCGAATCGACCACAGACTAGTCGCACCACCATTATGATCCGAGTTCAACCTTTTAGAAGAAACCATAACTTTATCTTTCGAAGAAACAGCCATGGCACCACCACGATGAATTTTACCACACATCAAATGTTTTTTCGGTATATCGTCCACAATTCCAAATACGTTATTATTACGATTTCGTTTCACTCCTAACGTCACGACATCATCTTTCGACGAGTAAGCTGCTACAGAAATTACATGACTGTTACCTTCCATGAACAAAATCCACGCGAGGATTACTTTTATCATACCACGATGATGATTCCATTTACATTTAGATCCAAATTTAGACATGTTACGTTGTAATGAATGCATCATTGCCTTCTCCCCTTGCAAAAATCGGCTCTGACCAAACAGAAATTTTCGTTGAGACTCGTTTTGGATTCGATTGGCTGGAATTCCGGCAAGAGATGACGATATTATTTATCTAGTTATCTATTATAATATAATGGCAAAGGATATCTATATATATATATAATGAATGATATCTACAAACATAAAGGATGTACTATGGAATGTAAAATGAATTGATGTTGGTGGCGGTGTGTGGATGTCCGTGTAAGAGAGAGAGTGAGAGAAAGATTCAATATATTTCACAATACATGTTT
>Ga0209092_10001927_pt1 | contig 19606 bp, 21 predicted proteins | sample FraStrMetagenome_FD_187446 | JGI IMG/M metagenome (GOLD analysis project Ga0209092, IMG submission 187446) | Marine eukaryotic phytoplankton communities from Arctic Ocean - Fram Strait ARC3M Metagenome (SPAdes) (version 2) | ecosystem: Environmental > Aquatic > Marine > Oceanic | place: Fram...
CATCGTCAATTCTGAAACATGAATCGCATCCCACAAAGAACAACAGCAACGGATCATAAATCGTATTTAACTAACATCATGAACGAAAGGGGGGTATTGTACGTACATACGTACGTACACCTTCCCTCATTAAATATTAGTAACGCACAATTTACTCACCAATAAACCCCGCAACGATCGAGAATTAAAATGATAATGATGATATCTCGAAAGATTCGTGTCATGAATATGCTTGTTAGAAAAATTACATAGGTATTGTATTGTAGCGTAGAATGCCGTAGATTCATTTTCATATTTTGAGAGTGAAATTACTTAGATGCAACATCATTTTGCAAAAAGATTTTCCCAAACTCAAACACGATCAGCTCTGCAGTGTCCAATTTTTTTAGATTATATATTATTACATTGAAAAGATTCCAAAAATCAGATAAAACTGATTCCTATATTTCATCATGAGGCGGGGTGCAAGAAGCAACTCCTCGGGGGGAATGTCCCTTTCCATAGAAGATATGGAATCTGGAGGCGTTTCTTCGTCTAACCACAGTACCGGCTCCATGTCTCCATCAACTTCAGCAATGAATATGTCCTCCCCATCTGAATTCATGGGATCAGGAGCATATTCAGGAGATAAGGGTAATAGGAAATCTAAATCCACTCTATCTTCCTTGTTTCAATTTTCTTCTTCATTATCGTCTGAGGATTCTTTGAAGAAGTACGTTGGTATTCTCTTCGCAGTTATTTTTATCTTTAGTATGATATTATCTCTTGAATATCGAATTCTGCTTCTTGTCTTTGGAAGTTGTGGCTTCGGTGCAATTGCTAGTTTATGGCTAAGTCAAAATGTTCTTAGTTGCGATGATGGAACACCAGAGATGAGGAGCGTTAGCGATCCGATTCGAGAAGGTGCTGATGGCTTTTTGAGGGTACAATATTCGGTAAGAATATATTGTCTTTGCAAACGAGTTTCATTTCTTTGAATTTTATTTCCTTTGTATACCATTTCTAAGCGTCAAATCTCTTGCTTCAAATGTCGAACTAATCTTCAATTCAAATATAGGCTATCGCAAAATTTGCTGGACCTTTAACTTTGATGATAATTTTTTCTTATCAATTTCGTCCCGAAGTCACGGAAGATACAAAAGGAGTCTCAGTTCTGGGAAATGGTGTTCTTGGGATTGTTTCAGCTTTTGGCTTTGTTTTCGGAGCTATATGCTCTGCGATATCTGGATATATTTCAATGTGGGTAGCTGCACAAAGTAATATTCGAGTAGCAAGTGCAGCGAGAAGGAGCTATCCTGAGGCACTTATGGTGTGTTTCAGAGGTGGCGCTTTCAGTGCTGTACTAAACTTAACGTTGTGTATTACAGGTAAGTCTTTTTTTGCAAAGAATTGGCACAGAATTAAAAAAATACGTTGAACCTAACCCATTCGTGTCGGAAAACCCAAAGGAGTAACTTCATTATATACGATTCTTCATTTAGTATTTGCATCAACAAAAAATTCTTCATTGACGTCCACTGAAATTCCAATGCTGCTTGTAGGATATGGATTTGGAGCTTCATTTGTGGCGCTTTTTATGCAGCTTGGCGGAGGCATATACACGAAAGCAGCAGATGTGGGAGCCGATTTAGTTGGAAAAATAGAACAAAATATTCCTGAGGACGATCCACGCAATCCAGCAACCATCGCTGATTTAGTCGGAGATATGGTTGGAGATTGTGTAGGAAGTAGTGCTGATGTATTTGAAAGTGTGGCAGCTGAAATTATCGGGGCAATGATATTGGGTTCTACACTAAGTGCTGAAGCCGAGTTTGACTATGAAGTTGCTATTCGCTTTTTATTCTTTCCACTAGTTGTTCATGCAATGGATATAATCGTTAGTAGTATTGGAATCGCATTTGTCGGAAATGATAGTGGCTCTGGCCGTGCTGACGGAAATCCAATGATTCAGCTACAAAAAGGATACAGAGTAGCCCTTGCATTATCTGTAGTAGGGTTTTACATCATCACAAGATGGCTACTGGAGGATCCATCAAACCCTGGATCAGCATTTAAATTTTTCTTATGCGGTATCGTTGGAATGGTCTGTGCTTATGTCATCGTATTATCTACTCAATACTACACTGATTATGAATACAAACCTGTACAGAGCATTGCAGAGGCGAGTACGACCGGGCATGGTACTAACATAATTGTTGGTATCAGTATCGGTATGAAAGCCACATTGATACCTACTATAACAGTTGCAATTGCAGTTTTGGCTGCCTTTCATATAGGTTCAAGTACAGGCATTGGAGATGGTCATAATGCAGGATTGTTTGGTACAGCTGTTGCGACCATGGGAATGTTGAGTAATGCTGTGTACATTTTGTCAATGAACAATTATGGTCCCATTGCAGACAATGCTGGTGGCATCGCTGAAATGTCCATGCAGCCAGAACATGTTAGGGAGGTTACAGATCGTCTTGATGCTGCAGGAAATGTTACAAAAGCTGTTACTAAAGTATGTACTTTGGACTGAATTTTCTTTCATTTTACTTCCGAATACTAATCCATGAAACTATTCTATACACAGGGATATTCTATTGGCTCGGCATCTATGGCATGTTTCCTATTATTTGGAGCTTTCATGGACGAATTTTCAGAGTTCTCTGGGTTGCCTTTCACTACGGTAGATATTGCAACTCCAGAGGTACTTGTTGGCGGTCTCATTGGATCAATGATTATTTTTTACTTTACTGGTTTATCCATCGCTGCCGTTGGAAAAACCGCGCACGATGTAAGTTAGGAACAAATCTAAAGAATTTCCACATAATGACATTATTATTCTAACGGATTATCTTCTCTCCCAAAATAGGTTGTCCTTGAAGTCCGAAGACAATTTCAAGAAAATCCAGATATCATGACATATGCACAAAAACCAGATTACGATAGATGTGTCGCCTTGGTGACAAAAGCTGCTCTTCGTGAAATGCAATTTCCTGCAATCATATGTGTAGGAACCCCAATAGGTGTTGGATTGATTTTCCGCTTCGTCGGTGAAGCAACCAATCGTCCCTTGCTTGGAGCCGAAGTACTGGCAGCCTACCTGATGTTTGGCACAGTTACCGGAATCCTAATGGCATTATTTCTTGATACTACAGGAGGCGCTTGGGACAATGCAAAGAAATATGTTGAGCTTGGGAATTTTGGTGGGAAAAATTCAGAAGCTCATAAAGCTTCTATTACTGGGGATACCGTGGGTGATCCATTCGTAAGTCCCTTATGATTTCTTTTGTATATCTTGCTTTGTGCACAAAATGACTTACCAATCTAAACTAAATTTTACAGAAAGATACAGCTGGACCATCTCTTCATGTTGTTATCAAACTTCTTTCAACTACTATTTTAGTTGCCGGTCCTCTCTTTATTGCTCATATCTAAGAGCTGTGAGGAACTGCCAAGTAGTTGATTCATTCATATCATTTCATGATTAGTAATGGAATTAGATATTTACCATCTCTTACATTCGCTATTATATTATTAAATACTTTGCAAAATAGTTTGTTCAAATGATCCCACCTCAAAATATTTTCAGTTCTTGTGAGAATTTTGAGAAGATCCACAGGGTGTTAAAATAACCTAATAAAATGCATTGATATTACTAAGACGAAGAATCTATTATTCTGCACTAGAATATTCCTGTATCATCGTTTCCAGATCCGAGGGAAGAATCGTCACCCTTCTTAGCATTTCCATAACTTCGCACTTCATCCTCGTCTTCAATATCTTTTCCATGTGTCGATCCTCTAACTCCATCCAAGGCGATTCCAGTCACAATCTCACTTGATATTCTCCTCTCCTCCACAACCTTGTCCAAGAACACTTTGACACATTCTTCCATCCTATCAAATTGTCCCATAATCCATTCACGATAATCTTCAAAGGATCCACGGCGTTCTTCAAATTCATCTATACTTTTTCTTAAAATCTTATGAACTGTATCAACATCAAAGGTTCGTATACGGTACTCTTCCGGTATAGGATAATCTTTGGGAAAACCTGCCGATCCTTCACCATTTGTAACAATGATGCAACCACACAAAGCTGCCTCACGGGGAAGCCGATCCATACCAGGATGCGGTCCAAAATCAATATAAACTTTAGAGCGTAAGAGTAGAGAAGTGACTTCTTCAGGACTAATCCGTTTTCTTCCACCTAAACCCTCTCCAATGGGGCGGAACCGCATTTTAGAAGAAATGGTTGTGGAGGAAGTTCCACCATCATGACTAGATCTACTAGAATTATTCATTCCCCCTTTTTGAAGTTTGTATCCTTCCTCACTGCGACTGCGAATAGCGTCTGTGTAATGAACACCCTTCGCGGGGTTATACAATACATCTAGATCACGAAATCCACTATCTACGGCTCCAACTGGCGGTATACGAGAGGGAGCGATATATTCCGTCATTTCGAGAATATTTTCAGGTGGTGTCATATGAGATAAGAGGTAATGTTTTGCATAGTGAGATTGATAAAGGTGAAGAACATCTTTTCGATGAAATTGTTGAAATTGAGAATGGTTGTTATCCACAGAAAGCCACCATATGGCAATTTGGGCCTGGGGAAATGAATCAATCAAATGGGTCCAGCATTCCGGATAAATAATGAGTTCTGTGGATATATTCATCGGCAATGATGGCGCCACGGGGCAATTATACAGTGACGAATAAGTTGTAGGAGTCGCTAGAGGGGATTGGTAATGATTGGCACTAGTAATGACTTTCGAGGCTGAGTTTTTATGTTCCTGAATATATAACATGAAAACATTGTTGATGGTAGGATGAGTATTGAGACGATCGCAAAGTTGGTGCATTGCTTCTGGTCCGCCACTTTGTTGGCGGGGCGGGCATACGATATAGATTGTACGGACTGGGACAGTGGGTAGAGTAGTTTCAGGAGGAGGAGAAGCTACGCGTTGGCGTTTATTGGGTGCACTGGACTGTTGAGGTCCACGATCGCCTATTTCAGCTGCGGCGGCGGCATTTTGTTTGAATTGGGAAAGCATAGAACCAAAATCCATGTTGTTGTTTTATTATATCTTATATTACTAAATTGGTTTGTTTTGAAATGATGGTTTCAAAATTAAGATGAATGTCCAGATATTAATTACGTAATTTATGTACGTGAATATATCTGTTTCATTTCATCGTATGATTTTCACAGCAGAGTTTTCAACCTTAAAAGAAGGTACAATCTTTCGGAGACCTGTCGTCGTACCCTCATCACAAATCCATTTCTACTTTGCTACTCTTGTGTAACATACTCATTAGTCGCAAGGAAGGCATTGGCTCTTCCATAATTGGTCACACATCTTCCAATCTTTTTTTCCCTTCCAATCCTATTCGAACAAGTGGAACTAGACACACAAAAACCTTACCCTTACATCACTCTTAGATCCACGCAGCAGTGTCATCATGATAGAAATTATCTTAAACGATCGGCTTGGAAAAAAAGTTCGTGTGAAATGCAATGAAGATGATACAGTTGGAGATTTGAAAAAACTTGCCGCAGCTCAATTAGGGACCAGACCCGAAAAACTCAAGATTCAAAAATGGTATACCATATACAAGGATCATATTACTTTAGACGATTATGAGATTCATGATGGAATGAACCTGGAGTTGTAAGTTCAACGTCTATTATTCCGCATATTCTCAAACTTTGGAGACGATAACCACTCTTGTTTATTTGAATCTCTTCACTGACATTTTCATTTCGTACGTTTATTGCTGCATTCACCCAGGTATTACAATTAAAGATGGAAAAGGAATCCATTAGGCTCATTTTATTTTACTATCAACTACTTAATAGTAGAGCTTTTGAGGAACACTTAGCATTGTTTGTCGTCTTTGATGAAGAAAAAAACATTTTATTATAGAATTTTGGTGTCTTGCAGAAAGCATGTTCAATACATAATTGTTATCACTTTTGAAAAGATATTCCCAGCGTTGGATTATGTTTGAGTAACTTTGAAAATATCAAGTAAAATAATTTAGTTTCATTCACCTTAAGCAATCCCTCTACAAGACAAAGGATAAACGCCAGAAAACAATTAGCTGTCACATCTGTCTTCCCGTTGGACTTGCAAACCTTACTTATGCTTCGGAACACTTAATTCTATTGACTTTTAACATAAAATCATTCCTGTGTTCAGTATGTGTTCAGTGATAATAATTTTTATTCGTTCATGACCCTCAATGTTTATTTCATTCAATTTATTTTGATTTCATTGCAAACAAAAGAGACAACAGAATTAAATTGGATATGAATATGTTATAATAATCTTGTTTGATGAAGCACTAATTCTAAGGAAGTAGGGTGGCGTACTTTTAAATAAAATATTTATATAGGTGGACTTTGTTACCCGCCTTCCAACTATTTACTGACTATATATTGCCCCTAATAGCATAAACATATTCTTGGAAAAGTAGATGTTATGGAGGATGTCTTTCTAATTATTTCCACTTTAGGCATTTAAATTCATAAAGCCCTCAATTTTTTCTTAGATAGAAATTACTGTATGTAAAAGTATACCAACAGCATCTTTGTTCTTTTTCTTTTTGATATATTCAAACAACACATTCAATTCAACACGGTACATGGCTCGGTCACTCTGAACAGGATTATTTAGCCAAGGACCAATCTAACTAGGAGAGAAACCCAGAGAACGTTTAAACTCTGCCGGTTACCTTCATCAAAAATCGAACCGCAATTCAATTCATTTTTATCGCAGGTTTATTTTCAAAAGTGAAAATCATTTAATCGATTGGGAAAGTTGCTCATCCAATTTGTTTCACGAAAGTGGTACAAGAGAAACGGTTTGGGCTAAAGTTGAGATTTATTGTTTGAGGGGGGCTTGAAGCCTCCAAAACGGCCGCGCGACGGTTCGTTTCAATATTTTTTCTACGTGAGTCTACGTATGTCGCGCCAAAACAGACATTCTTTTTTTTTCTCCTTCATTTCGTTGGCGAAAGACAATTAAGCAAAGTGAAGGAGAGCTGCATTGATGTTATCTCTTTCAAAACATGTGATTTCCTTTAAGAATATTCTTCCTCTTACCTTTCAGAATCGTTTTCCTTTTTGAACACGGAATAAATCGTGTGAACAGAAAAAATCCAGCAACAATATTTGAACTGTTGCTTCCGCCTCTGTCGCACAAGAAATCAAATCTTGGATTCACATGAACTCATCGCACCCGTCATCCTCCTCCTCATCCGAGCCGAAGAAAAAGTTCGGAAAAAACTTGAATAAGTACGCGAAACCACCTCCCACATCACTTTCAACAGCACCAGCAGTATCTTCTCGGGGTGGTAGTACAGGTTCATCGTTAACATCTCGCAACAGCCTCCATCTTCTTTCTACAAAAAGGTCAACTTCATTAACATCTAGTGGAGGAAGTGGAGGCCTTCTTGGAGTAAAGACAAAACTTACTTCATCATCATTTGCGCAATCTACAAATACCAAAGTTGCACCAAGACCTTTTAACACTCCAAGTCTTAGGAGTGAGGCTTCAAATGATGTATCGCAGCTTTCATCTAGTTCAATAAGCACAACAGTTCCATTGCAAACAGCTTGGGGTCTTGGGGAAAAATCGTCATCACAATCAAATGAAAGAAATAAAAGTATTCCCCCAAAACCTAGATTATCTTCAGGTTATCGTACGCATCCTTCATCTTCATCACATCAAACTTCTTCTTTTTCAAGTTCGAGTGTAGAAAAGACAGTAAATAGCCGATTTTCCAGTGCTATACATGATTTAGATCACAATTCAAAGGCTCTTGATACGAATGACAAGACAATTTTAACTGACAATAAATCTCAGAATTCTGTCTCAATTATACACAGTAATAGTGAAAATGAAAAAACTGCATTTCAGCCAACAAATTTCATCAGCAGTAAAATATCTAATCAGGTTTCCCAAAAAGATGAGACAAGTCAGCCAACCGATGCGAAAGAATCTGACTCAGATGTCAAATATAATGATTCTAACGATACAAAAACTCCGAATGTTTATATTTCAAATAAAGAAGACTTGAGTGTTCAATCAAATCCGGTATCTATAGTGAGTGAAAATGAACCGCCACCAACAACCATCGAAGCTAAACACGCATCCAATGACGTCGATGAACAAGTTGAATACATGAAACGTAGAGCAAGAGAAAGGGCAGAAGAACGTAAAGCCGAAGAAGAAGCCCGAATGAACGAGCAGAAAGAACGTGCTGCTAGACGACTGAAAGAACTTGAAGATAAAATGCACTATAGTCATAATAGTTCGAATGATTCCAAATATGAAAAGAAAAACTGGAGAGGACAAAATATAAATTTAGTTCAACCTGGAATAGACTTTAGGAACAGCAACAAAAATTCAGAAATAATCTTAGAACGATTGGGGCGCCCCAACGAGAAAAAGAAATTACTTGGTGAAACGAATAACTATGTGAAGAACGCTTCAACATCTAGTTCAAGCACTAGAAAATTGTATGATCCAAATCGGACTTATAGTTCCCTTCTTGGTGGAGCAACTCCATCTAAAGTACACCAAACAAGCTTTCACAAACATTCAGAATTATTGCCTCCTCCTGTGCTACAAATTTCTCTAAATGCTGCATGCAAAGATGAAAGTTTCGACTATCAAAACGAGGAAGAAGTTGGTTGTACCCAACCACCTATCGCGATGATCCAGCTTAACAATTATGAAGATCGAGATCGTGGACAAAGAAACATGTCTTCTGGCCCACGAATGCTCTTTGATCCAAAAAGTGGATCAATGATTCAAGCACCATCTTTTGACAAGAGAAATGTGAATCAATATATCGATGATAGTACTCAAAGTGGAAAAGGAAGGAAAGATAGGGTAAAGCTAAAGTCAAGAAATCGTGAACGAGACAACAAAATTGATAGTGGTCTTGGGCACAGTCACTCGAAACGATCAGATGTATTTAATGCAGTGTCAATAGATGATCAAAATAAAAAGCGTTCTCAATATGGAGAAACAGATGAATCAAATGACACAAAGGCACTTCGAAGACAGCGCAAAAAAGAAGAAATCAATGATTATCGGAAGGAAAATAAACGGGTTGATAGAGATACTAGATACAAAAATGATAATTTGAATCAATTAGATGATACTTTTTTAAGGCAAGGGTATATGTTCGATGATAATGGTATTAGGAGACGCTATGGAAATCGTTCGGTTCAAAGAAGACGATCAGGATCAAATGGCATGGCCAAGTTACCAAGAACTCGAGGAGTTTTGTATAGATTGGATGATTCCGGTAACTATATCTGTGTGGATGGTTGCGAAGCTGACCAAGGTTATGGTGCACACAGTGTTCCTGGAGGACGCATAAGGAATCCAAATGCACATGCTGAATATCTAATGCGTTGCCATAATATGCAGCAACCATTACTAGAAGTAACATCAAGTACAAATGATTACGACCACAGTAACATTGGAGAGCGACATTTAAGCCAAAATAATTTTACAAAGTTTATTGGAACTGAAGGTCAATTGAAAAGACGATCGGTCCTAAAGAATCAAAATGTTTTCTCAGGAGAATACAGTCATAATCAATATGAACCTTCTCACTACAAAATGAAACAACAAAATCCAAGTGTGAAAGGAAAGGTGCAGAACGGAGGATACGAATTACCTCCTCAGCTACGAGTAAAAGCGAATGAGACACTTTCAATTTTCTCAGGCGTTCCAGAGTCACCTGAGTTACAAGCCACAGCAAATCCTTGGGCACCAAATGAGGCCGCCCTGGCAGCTGCTGCTGCGAATTCTTCAATACAGATGGGTGGTATGAAGAGAGGGGAAAGTGATGAAAGTGAAACTAGTCATAACGTAACTGTAGAAATGATGAGAATTATCGATGAGCCAGACGAAGATATTGTTGATAATGATAGCGACAGCAAAGCTGTAAGTCTTTCCAATTTTTACGAAATGTCAAAAAAAATCTTTTTCTCATTTTTATTTTGTACTTCTTAACGTTTTTTCAGTCATACATTGGACTGGGTTTTGACCCTACAGAGAATATGGATTCCATGATGATGTCTCCCTCAGATGATCCAACAAATATGAATGGCAAGATTTCTAATATTGTGAATTTGTCGCTTGAACCTTCTGATTCAAATCCAAGTACTAACCCCTTTGCTCCCATTGGAACCCCAACTCGGTTTTTGGGGTCATCTCCATGGGGTACTGGAGGGTCTTTGTCAAGAAGTCCAGGCACTGACCCAATCAGAAGTTTACCAATTGGCTCTTTAAACTGGGGCTTAGACCCATCTTCAAAAGACCAATCAATTGGTAACCTAGGCAAGAAACAGATCAATTCTGCGTCTACCTTTCTCTCGCTTTCTGCTCTGCCAGTTAACCAAGAGGTGGATGCTTGGGGATCAAGCCGCATTGGCGGTGGATTAACTGGACTAGGAGGTACTAAACTAGAAACTTCCCATCATAGCCTTGATTCAAATTTGACGGATTGAGAATCTCCCACTTTCTCGAATAGGGTTTTTCTTTACTCGTACTCGAAGCAAGCAAATATTGAACATAGAAATTCTATTTATCTCATTACCTTACCAGCCACTTTGAACGAATGCGAGATTTTTTAACATGATTCATGAAGATTTTCGAAGCACATGAACGAATCTCTTCCGATTTTATTATTAGTCATACCAAGATATCAGATTCTTATCTAATGAAAGAAAAATCAGGAAGTGATTCGTAACGAAAATTATTTTGCAAATACCAATATGACATGGTATCACTTCTGGCTTATTTTGATCTATTCAATATAGATCGAGGACTCGAACCATACTAGCCCTATAAGAAATATACCTCATATTCAAATAATGATATTGAAAATTATGTTATTGAGTTCGAAAATACATCTCTTCGGTACAAACTTTATTAAAGTAATTTATACCATATATAATCATCTTTGAGTATTCGGGAGATTGGGCACAAATATTAAGTTATAACTATAGATTCTCATTCTATCACAATTGAATATCATAATACAAAATTTTTATGTGTGGTTTTCATGATTCAGAAATAGATTCTATTTGTCACTATCAAAAATATTTCTGATCATATGCTCAACTGCATCTTCTTCACTAACACTTAACACAAATCCACAACTTTTAGGATTCAAAGGAATATAGCTTTTGCTGGAAATAACGTGATTCGTAATGTAATTGATGACAGGATCATTTGAAATATTTGAATGATTGAGTTCGTCAAAAGAAGCTTGGGAAAGAAACTTCGATACGACGTCAAGGAAGCTACCTTGGCGACGAAATTCAATTAAATCTGTATCATCCTGTTTGGTATATTTTCTCTTAGCGTATCCGATTGCTCTCTCCAGCCCTCCAATTTCATCAATGAGCCCTACATGCTTCGCTTGATCACCTGTCCAGACCTTTCCTTTCGCGATATCTTCTACTTCTTCCATAGTCATGTCACGGCCTTCACTAACGATAGTTTTGAAAACTTTGTAGATGTTATCAACATTACGATTCATATTTTGTTCAACTTTTCTCGTCATTGGAGAAACTAGGGAAAGAGAATTGGAATGAGGGCCTAGATTCAACTGGCCAAAGTTTACGCCATATCTGGAAAAAAAGTTGGAAAAATCTAATTTAACCCCGAAAACACCGATTGAACCTGTTATTGTCGTAGGCATGGCAAAAATTCTTTCCGATGCCGATGCAATATAATATCCTCCACTTGCTGCATAATTTCCCATCGAACAGATAACTGGCTGCATGAGAAATGCAAGTGAGTATTTCAAATCAAATTGTAAAATTCATAAAACTTGCTTGCATCGATGAATAACATCTAACCATTTGTAAGCTATTGTAACTTACTTTTGACAAATCTTTACAATGAGCGTGGATCGCTTCAGATGCCATTGCAGATCCTCCAGGACTGTTCACACGTAAAATAACGCACTTTATTGCATCATCTTCTTTTACTTTCTTAAGATCATTTATTATTTTTCCAGCCATTTTGGAATCAATTGCGCCATTAGCATAAATAAGAGCTATCTTTTCTTTCTTTATATCCTGTAACAAATTGTTTCACTTATTGAATAAGACAAAGAAAATTTTGAAGTTATCAATTGAAGGTCACTTACATCTTCATGACTTTTCTTCATTTGTCCAAAGTTCATGGAACCAATCTTTTCATTTAGATTCTCAATACTAAACGTGGAATTTGACGAATACTCTTCATAAGAAATTTCTTTCGTCGCTCTAAAACCGTCAAAATCAAGTTGCCCTTTCCATTTCTTTTCCAAAATTCCTTTTTTTTCGGGATTTTTATTCGCTGCAATTAAGTCATGCAAAGGATTTATTTTTGCGATAATATCGATTAATCCAACTTCTTTTGCATTTTCAGAAGTAAGTGTACCGTAGTCCCTGATAGCTTTCAACATAGTCTGATCATATTGCTCATTTGCACTCCTTGTCGCAGCTAGCAATGACTTTAAGGATTCGTCAATTGCATTCAATAATGAGGTCGTGTTTTGTAAATGCTCTTTAGTGTAGGTGGATTCGGTAAAGGTGTTGGGTGCATCTATGTTCATGAATTATCAATTTTATTTGTACCAATATCGAAGCGTGTGAGCGTAAAGAGGAGATTACCAGAACTTATGAAAAAAATGTCACTTACTTTTGAATTCACCATGTTTGAATACATGAACTTTGATTCCATATTTTTGCAAAGCCTTTTTTAGAAATGGTGTTGAAACCCCCATTCCATAAAGATTTACATTGCCGCGGTCTTTCATTGCAATCTTTGAGAACTGAGAGGATAACAAATACTGTGGATTTGTACCTTCTGAATCAAATGATTCCTATAGTAACAAAATTTGAACAAATATGAGAGGAATCGATTTGTGAATACTCCAGTATCTCATATTGGACTTACTGCGTATGCGATACTTTGTTTCTCGATGCCTTTCGTTGGTTTTTTAAGATTTTGGTCGTAATCATAATTGGGTTCTGTATGAACTCGATGACTTTCATTAAATACTCGAATTGCATTTCTAATTTCTTCCACTTGTGCAAGTCCTTCTACAGAAAATTGGCTTTCTTGCCCTAGTCCGAAGTCGCCATATAGAGCAGTGATTCTTGGGTCATTTGCTGCTTTGTGAATTGTCTCTACCAACTTTTTCACCTCGACCTGCAAAAAGAAAAATAATGAATAAGTGATAAACTCCTTCAATCGAAAAACATGAAATATGATTCAGTAATTTTACATACTTGAAATGATTTATTCTTGTCGTTGTTCAGTAGAGCGCCGACGTCGTCAAAATTCGAGCTCTTACGTTCCACAATTCGCATGCGATGAAAGGGTATAATGAGGACTGATTTTGATGGAGATTTCTGCTCTTCTTCCCATTCTTGATAAGATTTGTATAGTCGAGGCCCAAAAAAATACAACCCAGTAAGACCTAAAACAGGTGTTCTTACTTTACGAATTGCTTTACGTATGTGACCAAATGAACTCATTCTTTCTCAAAGAAACGTTGGTGACAATTTCTTTCGCCTGCTTGATGTAGATATACAAGAATAATAAAGAATAGTAAATCCAATACTACCCAAATCTTCCCTTATTATTTCCAGTTCGTCGTTGTGCTTGCCTTGCTTTTCTCCAAAAAAAGTAAGGAACAGTGTTTGAATTTTTATACTTTTCTAATTATTTTTAATTTCCTCACTTATTCTTGAGGTTTCATGGAGTACAACTACAACGAAGGTACAGCCCTATCTGCTTCCTGAGAACACATCCTGCCTACGTCATAATATCAATGTGGACATCATCACTTAAAACAATAAAATGATGATCACAATTCATAAAGCATATTTGATCAACAAAATTAATGAATTAAAATTACCACAAAAATAACATTTAATTTTACATTCATTACTAACCCACTATAAATATAAATATGAATACAATCACAAAATGCATTCAACAATTTGAAATTAGACTAGATCATAGGATTGTAGTCTTCGAAGGTAGCATTACAAATGTTTCATAATTTTCAATATTAGATTTGTTACCGCCGACGAGTTGCTTCATCTCCGTGTTACGTTTCGCTTTCCAAAGTTGTATGTCCGATACAACAATCAAGATAATAATCAACAACTACAACAACAAGGAGAGTAGCATTCCAAGAACCGCGGAGGAGGAAGTGAATTCCAAGTAAATCTCAGCGTAGCAGAAAATACCACAAGATACAATTTTCTCACCGAAACGGCAGCTCAGTGATTATCAGAACATGCAGACATTCATTGTCAACTTGTCCCATACCCTAAAAAATCATCATGCTCAGGAACTGCAAAATAAAAAGGAAAAAGAGCATAAGAAGGCAGACAACAATTTTCAGAATTTGTCAGAAGTGCAAAAGACTACAATAAACATCATCACCATCAAATCTGGTCAGCAGAAAGATGATGATATCAATGATCTTGAAGCCACTAACACCATGCGAATCCCTCTCGAGCAAGGCACAAGTATCAAGGTGCAAACGCAATAACTGCAGCATGAATACTCATGCAGGAGGTACATTTGCTCCCTGTCTTCTGGAATGTGCACATAAATCGAACAGGGAAACCTTGCCAGTCAACCTTTGTGCACCGACATCAACGGTCTGTCTCCTTGTTGTACTTCCAACTAGAATAAGGAGGACCGGATGGATCATGCCACTCTATTATATATGAGTGAACAGTTAGAATTAGGCAAAGTGAGCGCAGCAGATATAAAGCAAATCACCAAGCTCAGCATTATCTGTCCACACATTTCAGTTCCTATGTGTATTTCGAAAAGAACTCCCAGCTCCTTCTTGAACTAATAGCTGGCCCCTCTAGTATCCTAGCCACGGCAGTGAAGGAGGTAGTTGATCACTCCCTGGACAATGAAAGGACCTATCGCGATCATGGTGAAGGAGAATGGGCCTTCTTCAGCAGCGTTCTAGAGCACATCCATCGGCGCTGTCAGATGTTCATTCAATCAGCAGGAGAAGGCATAGCGAGTAAATTGAGGACGAAACAGATCAATTTTGCAGCATTATTGGACGATTTTGAAGGATATACTTACTATTACCATACTCCAAAGTGGTTGAAAATGAAAAAGAGATCCTTCGACGACCAAAAAGATTTATCCAACAGTATAGTATAATCTCTACGAATAAAATATTTCTGAAAGTTTTTTGTTTGGCCACGATTCATTTAATTGACAACAGCAGCAGTTGACGACGAAAGATATTTACTTCCTCCGTAGTCTAAGACCATAAGAGTGCCTGACAAACATAAGAAATCCGCATCGGGGAGTTCGAAATCGAGTAATCAATCTCTGATTTCGAACTCATCATCCAAAGCTAGTGGAGACCGTTCTACTAACGAAGGTGTCAACACTAGTAGAAACGGTGGTACTGATAATCGTGGTGTTGGTGTTTCAACAAACATCAACACTACTACTGAAGTCGCAAGAAGTACGTCACAGCTGAATGCTCATTTTCCTCCTCGTGGTTACCAAACGAAGAGGGCATCTACTCAGAGTAATCATACTCGACCTGCCTATGAATCAATTTATTGATCATAGGTCAAGCACATGGTCTTCTTCTAGAGGTAGCTTTAACTTTGCGAAGAAGCATCGTTCTTATGATGTTTCTTCGAACAGATATGATGGACCCTGTTCTTTAGGTGAAAAGTATTCTAATTACCTAAAGAACAATCCCTGTAGTACACTTTCTCCCGAAGAGTTTGAAAGAATGAGTAAAGCGGACATCGGGTCTTTCAATCGATCCGATACACAAAACGAAAGAAGTATAAGATGCAAGGTGTCTATGTGTGGAAGAATGTAACTATCCACACAATGAACCTCGTATTTTTTTATCCCGTGTGCATGAGCTTGTTTTGAATAATAATGATTCCTGTTTAGATGTTGACTCACATTTAACATGGATGTCTGGTAAACCTAGCGAGTGAAACTACTTCAAATAATGGAGAAAATGAGAAAAATGCTAAAATTGAAGAAAATAGAGAAATTCCAAAAAAATGATGAAGAAAATCAAGACAATAATGTTGAAAATCAAAGTGATGACAATGTTAATAATTTTATTGTTAATGATGTTTTAAATAATAATAATGTCATTGTTACCAATGACGAGAGCAACAATGGAGAAGAAACCAATGATGAAAAAGGCAATGAAAAAGTTGACATTGATACAGTAAACACTTAAAAGATCAAAGGAGCGAATTCCAATTGTTATTCGACTCCATCATCAACAAAGAAGATGACAATGAAAGCTTGGAGACAAGCGATCAAACAAACCATGAAATGTTCGAGAATAGTGTGCCTGAAGAGGAATTTGATCCTCAAATAAAAAAGAGTGCAAACGAGATTGAAAACGAAAATAAAATTGGAGCAAAGAACAAAATGGATGATGTTGAAAAGAATGCGTGAGATACAACCTGCGGAAGAAGATAAAGCATGCAAGGGATCGGACGTTTAATAAGAACCACCACAATTTCTTAAATATGTATAAGAACAAAACAATGAGGTGTAGTAAATGCGCATGAGCTTACCAGGACTATGATAGGGGGGCACAATGCCCTCATGAGGATCCAGAACAATGGGCAGTATGATGCATCTGCACTAAACAGGGATTTTAGTGGGTGATGCATGACCCAAATGAGTAAGAAGCAAGGCATACGTATGTTTGGTGAGAAGGCTCTTGAGGCAATGGCAAAAGAATATTCTCAATTGGACGAACTTACCGTCTTTACGCCTCGAAATGCAGATGAATTGAATTATGGACAGAGAAGCAATGCATTAAATATTATCGACCTAATAAAACAGAAAAGGTGTGGAGAAATCAAAGGTAGAACGGTGGTAGACGGAAGGGAACAGTGAAAAATGTACGATAAATTAGACACATCATCGCCAGCACTCACCATAGAAAGTTTTATCGCCACACTGGTTATTGACGCCGTCGAGGCATGATATGCTTCGGTGTGTGACGTAGCTGAGGCCTTCCTAAAGGCTGACCAGTCCAACTTTGTGCTATTATGTGTCAAGGGGTCTGCGGTTGATGCAATTGTGAAAGCAAATCAAAGAAAATACAGACCATTCATCACACAAGAAAAAGGCACAAGAGTACTACTATACCTACAGCTGTTGAAGGCAATGTATGGAACATTGACCGCAGCTCTCCTGTGGTATCAATTATTTGTTGAGTAGTACCTAGTTGAAAATGGGTTTATTTTGAATGAGAATGACATTTGTGTGGCAAATAAAATAATTCATAATAGTAAACTCAACATATGCTGGTATGTGGATGATCTGAAGATCTCCCACATTGATGCCAATGAAGTCACGAAAATGGTACAATTGATTGAGAGCAAATTCTTAAAGATGGATGTGAGCATGGGTTCCAGCCACACATATCTTGGCATCGAATTCAAAATTAACGATGGTAAGGATGAGATTTTGATGAAAACTTACCTACAGGAATGTATTGATGCGTATGGCGAAGCCATTAACACAAACGCAACAACGCCAGCAAACAAAGGATTGTTTGTGTTTACCGTGAATCTGTACAACTTGAGGAAATGAGGGCAAAGATATTTGTTCACATCGTGGCAAAACTTCTACATGTATACAAACGGGGACGTCTTGATCTTCAGGTCGGCATCGGATATCTGTGTACCTAGATTAAGGACCTGCGGCAACTGGATTGGATGAAGTTGCGACGAATGTTGCAGTACATACGTGGCATGATCGATTTAAAGACAGTAGATTCGTTAGAAAGTTCATTGCGGATGGATGCGTACATAGATTCACCACATATCATGACATGAAAGGACAAACTGGGGGTTGTATTATGATGGGAGACGGTGTGCTTCGCGGAAAAAGTAATAAGCAAAAGCCAAACACCAAGAGCTCCACCGAAACAGAGCTCGTTGGTAATAGCGATTACCTTCTCTTTGCCCTATAAATTCTGTATTTCTATGAGCACCAGGGATACAAGATTCGTGTGAGGAAACTTCATCAGGACAACCAATTCACGATCAAAATGTTGAGGAATGGAAGAGCATCTTGTGGAGGACAGTCATGTCATATAAATATCCGTTATTTTTGGATAGTGGACCGCATCACGCAGGAGGATCATGGTTTCACAGTTGAATACCGTCCAACACACTAGATGGTGGCTGATTTTTTTACAAAGCCGTTACTAGGAGGCTTGTTCAGGCGGATGAGGGATGTGGTTCATGGCCTACAGCCCCAGAGCAAATTGAATGTAGGTCTGAGCTCTAAATCGCATGAGGTTAAAGAGATTGAAAGTGTCTTATGCACGGATAATGGATTAGATAAACTAATACAATAGTTGAAAGGATGATAATTATGAGCTTATTTTAATTGACTAGTTTAGTTTCATAAGTTAACATACAGAACATAGTAAACACATATTGGAAACCACACATTTTCCACAGCAAGGGCAGCTGGCATCTGTGGGCCAGACAGATGACAGATGGTCTCTTCTTTTATATGTCCAACAGGGCTGTCATTCACAGATGACAGGCATCTTTTGGAAGCTACTCAATGTATATGAATCAGGTGCAAGCTTTGCTTTAGCAGCTGGCTTCCTTGTGAGGAGGAAGGCTTTGATGATTTTGTTTTCATTTAATTTAATGTCATCTATGAGTGCTACATGCGTACTAATATCTAAATATTAAATTCAAAGCTATTTCTTTATTTTAACTATTAAAGTTACAGCTTGGCTTTTAATTAGGTGATCACATCTAAAAGTAGACTAATTTAGCTGGAGCATAAACTGTATATTGCAAAAGGGAAGAGGGAAAGGTTGAGAAAATGGTGCGTTTCGCAAATAAGAATAATAACGGTATCTTACCAAATATGCAATGCAAGGAGCATGTTGAGATATATAAAACAAATGATGAAATGCATCAAAAGAGTTTGAGCGATGGCGTTGATAAATTTGGAAAGCCAGTAAATGAAAAGAAAACTTACGCCATGGGAAAAGTATAAGAAGAAATACGTAGATCATAGATAGAACGTACGTAAAGTAAAGTAAAGGTATGTTATGTTTTTAACGTGTTACTATTGGAAATCATTCTGAGATGTGTAACCAGTCTTCACGCCCCACTAAGAATTCCGACCCTCTATTAATAAAAATAGTTCACCTTCATGTTCATGACCGACGTCATCGTCTATATTTATGTTTGATATGAATGAGAAGAATTTTATATCTTCTCATTCTATTAAGATGAGCGATACTGCAATCAAGTTTTATAACTGCATTGCAAGAACTACAATTCTAGGATTTATTGTCTGTATTAGAATGGCTTTTATACCATAGTAGTGGAGTCTTTTATACCATCGGAGGACCCGGAGGGTCCGACGAAATTTTATGCAAATTGTATGGTTAAACTTTTATCATTGAAAAATAGAAACAAACTTCAAATTACTTATTCTAAGGAACTTGTTAGATCTTGACCACTTATATCAAAGTATATACAAGAACTCCTCCCA